>Ga0214921_10010111_pt1 | contig 11745 bp, 12 predicted proteins | sample LL1505_MetaG_FD_177992 | JGI IMG/M metagenome (GOLD analysis project Ga0214921, IMG submission 177992) | Freshwater microbial communities from Lake Lanier, Atlanta, Georgia, United States - LL-1505 | ecosystem: Environmental > Aquatic > Freshwater > Lake | place: USA: Georgia | collected...
GGCTCCCAAATCCAATTGCCACCAACGCTCACTAAAATTCCAAGCGGCGGGGTTGGCGTGATGATTGTTGTGCCATCCTTCCCCAAATACCAAATAACCCAAGATAGGATTATTACGACTAGTATCTTTACCTGTGTGATCTTGCCAGCCCCATGTGTGGCCCCAATTATTAATCAGGCCGCCTGCATGAAAGATCAAAAAACTGGGCACAAGGTGCGCATAGATGACTGCAAATGGATCCATCGAATATAATAGCAATGCATACACTATATGGACACCGTAATACCAGTTATGCATAAATGTGTGAAAGTTGCTACGCAACAAGTCAGGCACTAGTCTCACACTGGGTGTATTAAACATGATTAAAAATTGTACCGCAAACCAGCCTCTATGATAAGGACTGTGGGGGTCTTTTTCTGTGTCCACATGTTTATGATGTGATCTGTGAATAGCTGTCCAAACAATACTGGATCCGTAGCCGCCCAATGTGCCACACACTGTTCCAAAATATTCAAACCACTTGGGCGCAATAAAACTCTTGTGAGTTAATAGTCTGTGATATATCACAGTGGCACCCATGGCCATAAATGAATATGCAACTGCTGTCCATGCCCAATCAGTCCATGTTGCATACATGAACATGGGTATCATTGCTGTTGCGCAAATAATTTGAAATACAAATAGCCAATTGATTTTCATGATCTCACTATGTCCCCATAAATTCTTCTTTTGTTATCGCCAGCCAAACTTACAATTTCGTTTTCGTCAACATCTCTTAACACCATAATCCTCGGTTGAATGACTGCATTGTCTCCTACCTTGGGTCCGTCCGATTTAATCAATGCTGCACCAAAGCCAATATGTACATTTTCCCCTATCATGGTATGACCCATTACATGGGCATCACGTTCAATGACACTGTTTTTTCCTAGCACACAATGATGCGGCAATGCTGAACTGCCGTGCAGTTGACTGTGGGGCATCATAACTGCATTGGCGCCCACACAAGCTGTATAACCAATAAATGCACCTGGATGTATCACTGCAGATTTACTAATAAACGTGTTGGTACTTTTCAATGTTGCCAAAGGCAAGTCATACTTCTCTACTAGAGAAATCATTTTTAGTCGTTTTTGTCTATCCAATGTGTTGATAGGAATTACACTAGGTGCCACAAAGAAGACATATAAATCTTTTTCCATTTGAAAATCAAAAGTTTCTTCTGACCCTATATAAGGGATACCATCTATGGCATCTGTATTGCCGTAATAATTATCGTCCAAGATACCGTGAACAGTCATGCCCATTTCTTCGGCTGTATCAACAAATAAACCGATGTTGGAATTAGACCCAAGAAAGATCAATGGTTTGTACATATTAACTCGTATTAAAAAACTATTATAACAAATAGCTAATAGAAATGTCAACAATTCTATGTACGGATGGCGTTCTAAGCATAGTTATGTCAGTAAAAGAGTCTCTACTCTAAGCGTCATTCTTAGTCCGACGTCGATTGCTCGGCGTTGCTGTGAATATTTAGTCAAAAAAGTAGGACCCGAAGGTCCTACTGGTAGTTTTTTGTGTCAGGATTACCAGACCCCGGATACACAGCCCATCCCGCTTTTCGTGTACCGCGGACGCAGATTTGTCTTCTCTTGCGAGTAGTGCGGGCCTGCGAATCACATAGTAGGACCGTTTCCATTACGGAAGCCAACGATACCACCTTCTGCTTCAATGCGTTTGATAACATCTTCAAACAAGATGGGTGCGAAGTCAGTTTGCTCCACGCATACGCAATGATACCGAGGGTCAATCTCTGTGCTGTACAATGTAGTGCCGGTCTTGGCATCCACACCACGGGCTTTCTTCACGCGACTGGCATGCAAGTGACCGTGAATGTTCACACCAAAACGACCCAACGATGCTTCATGCACAGGAATATGACTCAAGATCATTCCGTTCATCACATGGTACGCCCGCAACTCACGAAAGTATTCTCTATATTCGTCATCGCGGAAGATGTCATGGTTGCCACGGATCAAGACCTTGTCCCCGTTCAACCTAGCCAATGTTTTCAAGGCCTTGCGGTTGATCACCACGTCACCCAAGTGATACACCTTGTCGTTGGGACGCACACGATCGTTCCAGCGTCGAATCATTTCCTCGTCCATCTCGTCAGGGTCAGTCCAAGGACGCAATTTCACTGTGTCGTCATCTGGATGTGTGAAGCGACAGACACCGGCATGACCAAAGTGTGTGTCGCTGACTAAAAATATTGCTGGCATATCTGTTCCTTTATGCTTTTATCCAATTATCACTTTCTTTAAGTTCAATGCTTTCGCTTCCGTCGTATTCATTGATCTTAAACTCTGTTCCTTCGAGGACCCACTCCAATGTTAAGTCGTCAATTCCACCTAAGTAAGCCCCTGGCCATTTTAATGTAGCATAGGCTAGGATTTTATCCTCAGATTGTCTACGTTCTAATAGATCTACTAGTCCCGGATCAAAAATCATATCTATACGGTCCCGATTCCAGGTCCACCATCCTGCCCCAAACTTGGGGCTAAAGATCACTGCTACAAGACCGTTTCTTATGACTTTATTAATCTTCTTTTTCTTCATAAGTCCACCCTAATTTTTTCATCATACGATGCTTGACTAGTAAATTAGGCGTACGAAATGCTTCTGCATCATCAAAGCCCATCATAACGCCGACTTCGCAAACTGCACCACTGCGGCAAACACCTGCATGGCAATGAACAATAACATTCATACGGTTGGCCATGGCATGTTGCAATAGGCCTACCAATTGCTCTGCTTGTTGATCTGTAATTTTAAATTCATCGTCCCATTTGTCATCCCGTTCTGCGTCTAAGAATTCAAATTGATGAACTTCTTTAAACTGATACTTGGGCACAGGAAATTCGTATGCAGGATCCATAATTTGAATCAGCATGGTGTTAAATCCAGGATCAATGTGAAATCCTTGACGGATGTCGCTCATACTAACATTTTGAATCCATGGCATCTTTTTCTCCTATACCAATATTATAATGTCAAATTTGAATTTGAGCAAGTACTACAAAGGTGTTAGTTTGGTGCAACCTGTTGGAATCGAACCAACTTCAATGCCGCTTCAAGACACCGCTATGACCACATCAGCTAAAGTTGCATAAAAACCTATTAGGGGTGACCAACGGGGCTCGAACCCGTACTACCAGAGTCACAGTCTAGGTTGCTACCATTACAACATGGCCACACCTAATAAGTCTATAAATATTATTATAATATTTTGGACAGTTTCTGTCAATGATACCCCTGGTCAGATTAGAACTGACATATTATACTCCTCTGTTTGAGAGAGCCGACTTTACCAAATTTGTCCGCAAGGGTATATACTTAAATGCACTACAAAACTTTTCCCATTCAAACAGCAACCGCCTGCCAATTGAAATGGAACTATAGCACAGTTTTCTTAACTACTCTCAAAACTGCCAGTTGTCATAGAGTAGAACAAAATTCGTTTGACTTAGAATCGTTTGACTTTCATAATACTAAAGAAAAGTTGTCTGCAAGAACTGACATGTTGCAAGGACAATGGCCTGGACACGGATGCGAGCATTGCAAAAATATCGAAGATGCAGGTGGCATAAGCGACAGAATTATTCATTTAGATTTTCCTGGATTTCGTGCTCCTGCCGAGCTTGACTCTGTGCCGGAAGAAATCCGTGTAACTCCTAGAATATTGGAAATCTATTTTAGTAATATTTGTAATTTAAAATGTGTTTATTGCACACCCAAATTCAGCAGCCAAATCAATCAAGAAAATAAAAAACACGGGCCGTTTTATTCCAACGGTGTTGTTATCAAGAGCATCGATATTCCTGAAGAATTTAGTGAAGCTACTGAAAAAATGTTTTCTTGGTTAGACAACAATGCACATCTATTAGATAAACTGCATGTGTTGGGCGGCGAACCTTTTATACAAAAAGAAACTCACAGACTGTTAAATTTTTTAACAACCAAACAGTTGCCTACATTAAGTTTGACCATTTTCAGTAACCTGACTATAGACCATGAAAAATTTAAAGACTATGTAGATCTGTTAAAACATGTACAACAAACATCCAAGTTGCATCAAATCAATATCATCGGTAGTTTAGATTGCTGGGGCAAGCCTGCAGAATATATCCGCAATGGACTCGATTTAGAATTATTTGAAAAAAACTTTTTATATTTACTAAACGAAACAAATTTTATTCTTAATATTAATTCTACAATAAGTCCGTTATCAGCTGCCACACTACCGGATCTAATAGAAAAGATTAATCAATGGAGTTCTGTTAGAAATGTGTATTGGACTATGATGAAAACCGGTGATCACCCACATCTCCATCCCACCATTTTTGGCGACAAAATATTGTCTAACGGTTTAACACAAGCATTAGACCAGTTCAACACATTCAATGACCCGGAAAAAATAAAATACAAAGAATATTTTGCAGGCATCCTGCGTGAAATTGAAAAAAGTAAACCTAGCAAAGCCAGGCAACTTCAATTACGCATATATTTAGAAGAATTAGATAGGCGTAGAAATACTAAATACACTACAACATTTCCATGGATTTACCAAATTCTAAATGAGTTGGCCGGTCCTGAGGGATTCGAACCCCCAACCGCCGATTTCGAAGACCGGAACTCTATCCAGTTGAGCTAAGGACCGTTAATGCATCATTGTAAAAATATATTAAAAAACATTTGGATCGAAGGTTCCGCAGCCAGAGGACTACGTGTCTTACCTTGTTGTTTTTATGTCACAGACAACGACTATCGTACCATCGAAGATTGGTATGCCAGCGAGGAATATCAATCCATTAAAACAGCAGAATCGTGGCCTGTTGGCTGTTCAACTTGCAAACGTCAAGAAGAACTCAATGAAAAAAGTTATAGGCAAATTGCCAACGAAGCATTAGAAAACACCACGGGTCGGAGATTTGAAATCTTCCCCAGCAATGTTTGTAATTTAAAATGTGTGATGTGCCATGCTCGAAACAGCAGTGCATTGGCCAACGAACAGCACAGCCTGGGTATTATCAGCAATCAATTTAACAAAGAAATTGATCTAGGTGCCGACGCCATTAATATAATTAACAAATACGACGACATAGACAGTATTAGCCTAATAGGCGGTGAATTCTTTTTAGCCAAAGGTAATATAGAAATAGTAGAACTTGCAATTAGCAAAAACATACCAGTTCGTGCAGTTACTAATGCCACAGTTATTATGCCCAAACATTTAGAAAAACTGAAACAAGCTGGAGACCTACTAGAGTTGCAGCTCAGCTGTGACGGCATTCATGAATATTACGAGCTGATACGTTATCCTGCTAAATGGAACACATTTCTTAATAATGCTAAAAGATTAATCGCAGAATTACCCAAGGCAAAAATTAATTTCCACTTTGTGGCTCAGCCACTGAACGCAAAAAATCTTGTGCCCAGTCTGGCGTTTTTTAACACATTAAAAATACCAACTAGAGTAACTAATATCACAGTGCCCGAATATATGACGTGGTCTATGTTAACAGACAGCGAGCGAGAAAAAATTATTGCTACAATCACTGAGCAACTTGATCGATATAGGTTAACTAGCCGACAAATCAAACAAGTAAAAGATTTAGTCTATAATATATCTAAATCTGAGTATTCTGACCAACAAAGGGAAAAATTTAATTTTGCAGTTGGCAAAACTATGCAACATCGCGGTGTTGATTTGGTAGTAGCGGTGGGACTCGAACCCACGATTGACACCGTATGAAGGTGGCGCATTGGCCGCTATGCTACGCTACCATATAGAAACACACCAAGCTCACAAACCCCGACCTTCCATGGTCGCACGAACCTTTTAGGTACTGATGTATTTTTATATGGTAGGGGCACAGAGAATCGAACTCTGATTTACGGGTTAAAAGCCCGCTACTTTGGCCGTTAAGTTATACCCCCAATTGGGTACTATTCTTTAAGTAGCCCAAGTTCTACAGTTTTTTCGATAATCTCACTCAACTCACATGTGTGAACCATGTAATTGCTATCGATCCACAAAGGTATGATAGTATTGTTTATTTGCCGTATTTTGTGTACAGCCGTTGACCGACTTACACTTTTAACTTTATTTTTAAAATTGAAATAAAATTCATTGCCATCCACTTCGTATATCACACGCTTGTGTTGTAAGTGACTTCTGCCGGTACTATAATCAGCAAATGTACTCGATTGATATTCTTGTAAAGCCCATTGTTGATATTCTTTGGTTATAAACCACCCCACTGAGCCGTCGTATGATTCTGCAATATTTGCATGAGGGATGGCATGAGGCATGGCGGCTCTTACAGGCGAATATATATCAGTCATTCCAAAACTAAAATCCCACCACCAGAAAAAATCTCCAACAGTGGCGATATCTAAATTATATTGTTGTGCTGTAGTTACTACTGCATTGTAAATTAGTTCGCCGGCTCTGGAATTTGTGTCGTCGTGAGCCATTGATATAAATTCTAGTATCTTGTCTTTATTATTAGCAAACGCAATATCTTTAACGCCATACATCAGCAACCAACGCATACCAAATTTACTGGCTTGGAGTCTGTCACCGCCAATACCATTTATTCTAAGCATACCATCGTCAGGTTCAAACATTCTTTTTAATACATGATTGGTTGAGTTACAACGATTAGGAAAATATTTTACAATTATGTCCCGGGCAAAATACGGATTTTCATCCACGCTATATTCGTTATAACAAATTTTAGTGTTGTTCCAAACATCCCTGTTACCATACTTGATCAAAACCGCAACAATAAATGTACTATCAAGCCCTCCGGACCATTCGACTAGTAAACCGTTATGTGTTTGTAATCGATCCAATATTTGTGTGTATCTATCATATGTTATATCGTCCCAGTCCAATGCGACCGGGGACTTTTGAGGCACGATACACTTGTCTAATATATTGATAGGATGAAAAAATTCCGAATTAGTAGAAATCCTACTTTGGTGCATCCTGTTGTCTAAATATGTTCCTGTGTCTGACAAAAATGAATGCTTCGGCAGTTTGTATAGTTGCACCCATTCATTCAGTTTTAAGTAATGCTGATATTGTTCAGGCGACATACTGTTCACCACACCAAGGGCATCAAACCAACTGATATTTTCTTTCATGTATAATTTTAAAAAAGTTATTTTGTAATTGCCTGACAAACTTATTTTCAAACAATTTACTGTTTAAAGCCATAATACACGCATCTGCTTCTTGAGGGGTTTTTTCCCAGTAAAGAATGATGTGTAGTTGTTTATTAAACTCTTGCACTGCTGTATTCATCACAGAAAAATACTCATCAAATATGCCATCGTTTTCCGGGCATAATCCTGACGTCGGTTCAGTGTAGGCAGGCTCGATTTGGTCGGTTAGATGTTGGATCACCCCATCAATGAAGTTTAATATCCATATGCAATAATCTGCATAATTTTTAATTTCGATCAAGTGAACAGGATCAACTTCATATCGTGCCAATTCTGTGCGTTTAACTATATTTGTAAAACCATATCGATTACCGTCTCTAGTGTAAAAGTCTTGTGGTATTTCTACCATGTCAGTGAGAATTTTACTTTTCAGAATTAATCTAAGTTGCTTGATTAATTTTTCGGATTTATTCGCAACTATTATCGAATTGTCATTTACATGATATAAAGCATACATCTTGATTTTAATTCATATTATACACTACTTAGTAACAAATAGTATCTATCAATATTAACTTGGTGACCCTAGCTGGATTCGAACCAGCACACGGTGCATTATCTATACACTGCTTTGGCGAGGTATAAGCTCGCGTCTTTACCATTAAGCTATAGGGCCTTAAACTTGAACTATGGGCACAGTGCGGCGTATTGGTCGACTGTACTGATAGCTCGATTTGTAATCGTGTGCAAGTTTCTTAAACTTGTATTCGTTAATTCTTTCATCTGCACGTTGTTTCATCTCGTCCATGGACGGCGCAGGTGCATACTTGCTATGGCCATAACCCCATGTTCTAATTTCATTTATACTATAACCCAGACTCACATAGTCAAACATAGTCCATGCACTGACTCGTCTATCAACAGCAGTTTGATTGAGTTCGCAACTGGTCTTGAGAGCTGTAAAATAGTTTTGTCCTGCTGTTGCATCTTTCCAATAACCCACTTTGCTTCTAAAATTTTCGTCAATGAAAGGTCGATAGGTAAACGGATGAGATTTGTTCTTGTACTGATACTCCAACTTCCATAAATTTCTAACTTCAGCAGAAACTTCGGCGGTGCTCATGATGTCGAGTCCGTACTTGACATAGTCCCTACTAAATTCACTGGTATGAATAGTTTGATCTTCTTTGGTTATGTATAGAGGTTGCCAATACCAAAAATCAACTCCACTGGTGGCAAACCATGCATTTTCCGCATGGTAGTCGCTGGTGTCACCCGGTATGCCAACTATCATTGAGCATACAGTGGCAACCTCCGGCATTTGTTCTTTCCACCAGACTAATCCGTCTTTGAGACGTTGGCCGCTTAGGCCTTTACCTATCAAACGACCTGCATCTTTATTAAAAGTTTCAACGCCGAAATGGATGCCTTGCAAACCCATGTTGCGCAATAATTCCACACTCTGGGGTTTGGCTAAAATTAAATCCAATCTTGCATAAGCAGTGAAGTTGATCTTAAAGGACAAACTGGTGATGGCCTGTTCCAACAATTCTAGTTTTTCAATGCTGTCGTTAAATGTATCTTCGTTAATAAGATAATTAGTAATACCCCACTGATCGTAGTTTTCTTGTAACTCACGAACAATAGTATCAGGGTCGCGAATATAGTCTAATTTGTTTTTTCCTATCAAGGGATAGGTACAAAATTTACACTTAAAAATACAACCCCTAGCTGTTTCTAACCCCAATGTTTGTTCGGGACGTAAAAAATCCGAAAGCAAATATTTTATAGTTAAATCGGTTGTGTCAACAGGACCATAATCACTGGTTGCATCTATTAGATTTTTATCGGTCGCTGTACTCCAACGAATTTCATTATGGTTTATTTTTCCGCGCAGATAATCTAATAGATGCAACATGGCATTTTCTGCGTAACCTTCTACATAGTAATCCACACACGGAATACTACGAGTCAATGTTTGATTGCCACCTAGTATTACAGGAACATTGGGATAACGATTTTTAAACCAACGAATGTTGTCGTCAAAGTTTTCTCTGTCCAAAAATAAGTTACTGCCTATGCCCAAAAATAAAGTATCGTCAGTCACTAGTTCGGACATCAGTTGTTTTAGTTCTTGTTGAGTCCAACTCAAACAATAATCAACCACTTCTATGTTATATCCATGTTGCCTAAGATGTGATGCAATCTTATGAGCACCAGATCCTCTATGACATGTGATGTCTAAATTGTTGTAGGTGTTGTCTGTTAAAATTACACCGTGTATCATTTTTTAAAGTATGGTTCAAAGATTTCCAAAGCACGGTCCCATGTGGGCACTTGTTCTACTGGAAATCTTACACTACACCAATCCTGTGTTTGTACGTTGTGGTGTATTCTACACTATGGGGAACATCTGCTCTTACTAAGTAAGGTGTCATGAATTCCATTTTCAGTTGTTCAACGCACTTGCAGCCTTCTGCGGAGTTATTTTCTCTGAAACCATAATGGATGCCTTGTTGCCCAAACTCAAATCCATCAGTTTGGCACCATTCAGTGTTAGCAGTAGACTCAGGATAACACTCTTCAAGTGTACCTGTATCCCACCAACTAAAGTGTGTGTCACCAGGAATTAATTCCCAATTGATACCAAAAGGCAATTTGACCCAATGATCATCTTGCCACAAAATATCACTGTGAATCCAAATACCGGACTCTTGTTTGTGTTGTTCGCCAAACAAACTACAAAAACTGGGAGTCAATCCCAGTTGTTGAAAAAATTCTAACAATTTTGCACTTAAAACAGTTTCATAGTCACGTACCATTTGCACATAACTTTGTTTCTCGCCAATGCGAATGTTTACTGCGTTGCCCACAACAGGCTTGGGCAAGCCGGTTAATTGTCTGTAGTTTATCATAAAGATATTTATAGAGCTGTTTGGCGTACCCTGAGGGATTCGAACCCCCACTAGCAGTTTTGGAGACTGTTGTGCTGCCGTTGACACTAAGGATACATAAATGGCGGAAGACGGAGGAGTCGAACCCCATCCGATTTCTCGGAACCTGGTTTTCAAGGCCAGTCGCGGGACCAACCCCACTGCATCATCTCCCATAATTGTTGGTACCCAAGGTCGGACTCGAACCGACACGATTCTCCTTTTGAGAGAGACGCCTCATACCAATTGGGCTACTTGGGCATTTGGAGCGGCTAACCGGGTTCGAACCGGTGACATCTACCTTGGCAAGGTAGTGCTCTACCAACTGAGCTACAGCCGCATTTTGCTTGGTGCCGGAGAAAGGAGTCGAACCCTCGACCTTCTCATTACAAGTGAGCTGCTCTACCAACTGAGCTACACCGGCAGTATTATTACTTATAAATATTTACATGAGTAAACCCAATCCCGGCCTAGACCTACTGTTTGAATTGGCTGAAGACGGCCAGTATCATGCTGGACTTAGTCACTCATGTATTAAGGAATTTTCTCCCAGCTATCCTAAAAAAGAACCCGTGCCTTTTATAGCAGATGAATTACCTAGGCCAACTGGAATTTTTAAATATGGCACCGGTGCTAGGGATCGAACCTAGGATGACAGAGTCAAAGTCTGTTGTGTTGCCAATTACACCACACCGGATCAAAAATAACAGGATTGTTTTTTACAGTTTAGATTAAAAGTCTAATGTATTTTGATTTTCTAAACCAATCCCGGAGCTTGATATTCCAAATTGGTGGAAGGCGTGGGAATCGAACCCACTGGACGGCTCATCACCGACCTACACCTTAGCAGGGTGCTGCATTACCGGCCTGCCCGCCTTCCGATTATGCTCTAATGGTGCTTGTGGGATTCCAAGGCTGAATTAATGCGATGTACTCATCAGCCGCGGCGTCATCCTTAAATTGCATAACAGGGATGCCATTATCCATTTCGATTTTAATCAGTTTGCCCTGATTCCGTGCTCTTTCGCAATAACTGTTTAAAATCGAAGATTGTTCTTCTGTAAAGTTCACATCCCAAATTGTCTTAACTGTTGTCATATATAACTTCCTCATTATTAGGTAAAGTATTTATAGTTTCACTTGTTTGGCGCCCCGTAGGGGTTTCGATCCCCTTGCCTCGACAGTGACAGTGTCGCGCTCTCCCAATTGAGCTAACGGAGCAAAAACTTGGTGTTCAGGGGGAATTCCGAGATCCCGGCCTTCGCCTTATCAAGACGCTGCTCTGCCGCTGAGCTACCCGAACAAAAATTGCAAAAATTGGTGGATGCGGCTGGAGTTGAACCAGCAGTGCCAGGGGCGGCGGATTTACAGTCCACTGGGGTTACCAATTTTCCTACACATCCATAAATTGGAGCAACGGGTGTGATTCGAACACGCGGATTTCGGAATTTGCAATCCCGTGCATTGGACCTCTCTGCCACCGTTGCATATTGTTATTGAAAAATGTTTGAGTACCAATTTATGCGTCGGGTGCTTCCCGGCAATAGCGTATGGCTAGTTATATCAGGACCTG
>Ga0214921_10010113_pt1 | contig 11743 bp, 7 predicted proteins | sample LL1505_MetaG_FD_177992 | JGI IMG/M metagenome (GOLD analysis project Ga0214921, IMG submission 177992) | Freshwater microbial communities from Lake Lanier, Atlanta, Georgia, United States - LL-1505 | ecosystem: Environmental > Aquatic > Freshwater > Lake | place: USA: Georgia | collected 2015-05-28
AGGATGGGCACGCGATGATGGATCGCGGTCGCGCCGTATTTGCATTCGTACGCCGTGTAATGGCCGATGCGGTCGGCGATGTACTCGGCCTGGTTGATCCGCTGGCTGCGGATAGAGCCGCTGTCGACCTCGATGAGGCCGACCAGATCCGGGTCCTCGTTGCGCACGAATTCGGTGATGCCGTCGAGCGTGCGGCGATTGGTGCGCAGATACCCGGCGCCCGGCACCGGCAGATGAAACGCCGGGCCCGTGCCGGTCGCATATCGAATGTTGTACACGAGCAGACGCAACGCGGGCTCCGGTGGCAGGCGGCTGTGCGAGGCGCGCAAGTTTACGCGAGCCTTGTGGCTAGGGCGCGACGGCAAGCCGTCCCGGGGCCACGCCCGCGATATCCGACACTGCGCATAATGTATATTATGTTAAATGAAGGGATGCGCGCTCAAAGCCTGTGAAACCCGAGGAATCCTTATTGGCTGCTCACCACCAGATAACAGACGATGGCCAGCAGACCTGCCCCCACCACGTCGAACAACAGACCGGATTTGAGCATGTCGGCCATCCGTACGCGCCCCGTGGAGAACACCATGGCGTTGGATGACGTGGCTGCAGGGTTCGCGAAACCGAGGCTGGCCGCGAGCCCGGCGGCGAGCGCCGGCCCTACGGCGTCATAGCCGCCTGCGGTGGCGAGCGACACCGCGATCGGCATGAAGATCGTCGCCGTGGCGACGTTGCTCGCGACCTCCGTGACGAGTGAACAGGTCAAGGCGATGACGAACAACAAGGGCAACAACGGCAGTCCGGCGACCGCGCCCATCTCGCCCCCCAGCCAGGCGCTCAAGCCGGTCTTGACCACCGCATCGGCGAGCGCGAGTCCGCCGCCCAAAAGCACGATCAGATAGAACGGCGCGTTGCGGGCGTCGTCCCACTGCAGCAGGACCTTCGGGCCGTTGGCGCGCGTGTCGCCCGATGGCGTCACGAACATGGCGAGCGCGGCCGCCACCGCAATGCCTGCGTCGGTGATGCCCGGCAACAAAGGTTCGAACATCGGCTGCAAGACCCAGGCGAGCGCGGCGAGCAGGACGATGGCGAGTACGCGATGTTCCGGCGTGCGCATCGGACCGACTTCGCCGATGGCGCGCGAGACGGCGTCGCGATCGGCGCGCGGCAAGGTGAACGGCAGCGTCACGCGACTCAATATCCACCAACAGGCCGGAATGCCGAGCACCACGAACGGCAGGCCGAATTTCAACCAATCGACGAAGCTCACGTGCACGCCGAGGTTCTTCTCGATGAGGCCGATGGCGATCGGGTTCACCGGTGTGCCGATGGGCGTTGCGAAGCCGCCGATGTTCGACGCGAACGACACGGCGATCACCATCGCCGCGGCGAAGTTCTTTTGATCCTGCGTGCGTTCGGCGCCCTCGTCCGCGCCGATCACCGCGAGCAAGGTCGCGGTGGCGATCGGCAGCATCATCACGGTGGTGGCCGAATTGTTGACGAACGCCGACAACAAAGCCGTGACGACCATCACCGACAGCAGCAACATCGACGGCGCCGTGCTCGAGCGCCGGATGACGAACAGCGCCGTGCGTCGATGCAGATTCCATTTTTCGAACGCGAGCCCGACCATCGAGCCGCCGAGCACCAAAAACAGGATCGGCGACATGTAGTTCGCGGCGACGGCGTCGGCTTTGGCGACGCCGAGCAAGGGCAGCATCAAAAACGGCAGGCTGCCCGTGATCGCCACCGGTACGGCTTCGGTGAACCACCAGCAGGCGATCAGCACCGTGAGCGCGGCGGTGACCCAGCCTTTGTCCGACAGTCCCGCGGGCGCGCCGAGCGCGAGCATGACGGCGAACAGCGCGATACCCAGCCAGAATCCGCCGCGTGCGAGCGTCATCGGTTTGCGTGCCTCACGCGAGCGCGTAGCCGGCGTCGGTCAGCGGCAGGCGACGCGGACGCTGTCCCGTCGCCATCTGGATCGCGCCCGCAAGTGCCGAGGCCACCGGCGGCACGCTGGCCTCGCCCGCCCCGCCCGGCTTCGCGCCACTTGGCAACAGATGAACTTCGATGCGCGGCATTTCATGCAAGCGCAGCACCGGTGCCGAATCGAAGTTCGTCTCGACCGCCGCACCGTTGGCGAAACTGATGCGACCGTTGAGGGCCGCCGACAAACCCCACACGATGCCGCCTTCGACTTGCGCCTCGACATTGTGCGGATCGACGACGATGCCGCAGTCGAACACGGCGACGATGCGATCGACTTTGACGACGTTCTTTTTGACCGTGACTTCGACGACTTGCGCGCAGTAGGAATCGAAACCCATGGTGAACGCGACGCCGCGGCCGCGACCGCGCGGCAAGCGTTTGCCCCAATCCGATTTTTCGCGCAACGCGAGCAGCAATTTCGTGGCGCGCTCGTCTTTGGCCAGCAGGCGCAGTCGCAGCGCAAACGGGTCCTGTCTGGTTGCATGGGCGACGTCGTCGATCGCGCTTTCGGAGAAGAACCCGTTCATCGATTGCGCGACGGAGCGCCAGGTGCCCACCGGCACCGGATCCGGCGTCTCGACGTAGTCGATGCACTTGTTCGGAAACTCGTAGTGATCGTTGATCAAAAGTCCGCTCGCGAACGGATCGGCCAGACCGGGTACGGTCGGTCGATTCTGGTACTTCCACATGCTGATGCCGGTGGTGCGGCTGTGCATGCCGAGAATCTGCCCGTCGCGATCCGTGCCGACGCGCGTGCGCACGATGTGCGCCGGACGATAGCGATCGTGGGCGAAATCCTGCTCGCGAGTCCAGGTGAGTTTGATCGGGCGACCGGGGCGTTGTTTGGCGATTTCGACGACCTGACGCACGAAGTCGATTTCCCATTTGCGACCGAAGCCGCCGCCGATGAAGGTCACGTTCAAACGGCACGCCGCGCGCGGCAGGCCGGTGATCTGCGCCATCGCGTCACGTGCCCGATCGGGTTGCTGCGTCGGCGCCCAAACTTCGCAGGAGTCGGGACGCACGACCGCGGTCGCGCACAGCGGCTCGAGCGCGGCGTGCGCGAGAAACGGCACTTCGTAGACCCACTCGTGTCTAGTTGGCGCTGCGTCGATGGCCGCCCGCGTGGCATTGCGATCAAACGGTGCACCGCCGAATGCCGGACGCGACACCAACGCGCGCTCGTCGGCATCGAGCGCGGCCGTCATCTTCGCGTGCATGGCGGTCGACTCGACGGCATTGGCCGGCGCGTCGTCGAACTGGGCATCCAAGGCTTCGGCGGCGCGGCGCGCATGCCAGGTCGAGTTCGCGAGCACTGCGACGCCGTCGCTGATGGCATAGGCGTCGACGACGCCCGGCTGCCGAAGCGCCGACTCGCGCGAGAAACTCACGAGTTTCGAGGCGACCGCCGGCGAGCGACGCAGGGCCGCATACAGCATGTCGGGCAGTCGCACATCGATGCCGAACACCAGCGTGCCATCGGTTTTGGCCGGCGTATCCTTGCGCGGCGTTGCGCGCCCGATCAGCGTGTATTCGCTCGCGGGCTTGAACGTCGGCGCGCTCGGCACGGGCAGGCGTGCGGCAGCAGCCGCGAATTCGCCGATGCTGCCGCTGCGTGCGCTCGCCTGATGTTGCACGCGACCTTGGGTGACCTTGCATTCGCCGCTCGGCACCGACCACGCGCTCGCCGCCGCGGCGACCAGCATTTCGCGGGCGCTCGCGCCGGCTTTGCGCATCACGTCGAAATACACCACCGTCGATTCGCTGTTGGCCGTGCGATGGCGTTTGGTGATCGGATTGATGAAGGCGTCGTCGGCCTGCGGCATGCGCACGACGACGCGTGCCCAATCGGCACCGAGCTCGTCGGCCAGAATCTTCGGCAGGCCGTCGTGCACGCCCTGCCCCATTTCCGACTGCGGGCAGGTGATGAACACCGTGCCATCGGGGGCGATCTCGAGATAGGCACCGAAGCTTGCGCCGCCGTCGGCGGCATCCGAGGCCTCCATGCCGAAGTTCAACATCAGGCCGCCGGTCACGGCGACGCCCGTCTGCACGAATTGTCGACGCGAGATCATCGCTTCGCTCCTTTGGCCTTGCGCTTCGGTGCGGCCGCCCCCGCTTGCGGATGCGCTTTGAGCCATCGTTCGACGGCACTGCGCGTGGTGATGTCGGCATAACGACGCCCGACGTCGCGCAGCGTGTCCTCATGCGGGCCCTGCTCTGCATCGCCGCAGCAATCTTCGACCACCTGCACGCGAAAGCCGTAGGAGAATGCATCGACGACGGTCGCGCGCACGCAGCCGCTGGTGGTGCAGCCGGTGACGATCACGGTGTCGACCCGCTCGCGCACCAGGAAGGTGATGAGCGGCGTCTGGAAAAACATCGACGGCGCGTTTTTGCAGTAGGTGAAATCGCCCGCGTCGTAGATGAGCGGGTCCATCGCCGTGCATTCGTGGCCGTAAAAGAATTCATCGCGGACGGCCTGCACTTTCCACAACGGCATGTCCTTGCTGCTGCAGTAGGCGGTGAAGCACGAGGCGACCGGTGCGCCGGCTTTGCGCGCTACGGCGAGCAGCTTCGCGGTGTTGTCGCGCGCGGCGTGCAACCGCGGCAGTCCGCCGAGCGCAAACCGCGGATCCGTGAACGCCAATTGCCAATCGACGCACAACACGGCGGCGCGCTCGCCGAAGCCGATGTCGCTCGACTGATATCCGACCTTGCGATAGGTGTCGGCCATGCATTACCCCCTGCAAGCGACATCATGCCGTGAAAGAAAAATCCCCGCATCTTTCGATGCGGGGATTTTCGTTCAGGCCGGCAAACCGTCAGGTTGCCGCCGGATCAAGCCGCCTTGGACTTGCCCGGCTTCTTCGTCTTCGCGGCGGCTTTCGCTGCCAAGGCTTCGGCGGCGACCTTCGCCCACTTGGTGAAGACCGGCGCACGCGGCGCATCGAAGCCCGTCTCGGCCTTGCAGCGCGCCTTGAGCTCTTCGATGGACTCGAAGCCGCGGTCGAAGATCTTCTTCTTGCCGCGCTTCTTGGCCATCTCGGCACGCAATGCCGTCGTCGCGGCCGCATCGAGGCTGCCGTCGGCCTTGATGACGACGCCGTAGCGACGCGCACCCTTGACGGTGACGAGACCCGCTTCGACGTCGAACGCGACCTTTTCGGCTTCACGCTCGAGCGGATCGCCCCAGCCGCCGCCACCCCAGGTGTCGGCGATCAGGAGGTCGCCCGATTCGACTTTGACGTGGTCGATCTTGGACGGGAGCAATTCTTCGGTGCCGTTCGCACGCTGCAAGAGCTTGCGGCTGCGCACGCCCGGCTCGCCGCCGTTCGCGCCCCAAGGATAGGTGAGCCAACGATCGTCGTGGATCGAGATCTCGCCCGGCTCGAGGAAGCGATAGCCGATGCGCAGGCCGTTGCCGCCGCGGTTCTTGCCGGCGCCGCCGGTGTCCGCGATGGTTTCGTAGATGTCGATGCGCAACGGGAAGTAGCTCTCGAGGAACTCGTTCGGCACGTTGGTGAACGACGGCCACAGCGAGTGACCGTCCGGACCGTCGCCGAAGGGCTTGCCCGGGATGCCACCGAAGGTGATCTGGTAGAGCTGGTACCACTCGCCGTTCTTGTCGTAACCCGAGTACATGAAGTGCGGGCTGTCCGAGAAGCCGGCACCGCACATGAAGTCGGGATTACCCTGACCGAGCAGACCCGCGAGGATGTCGAAGATGCGCCCGAGGGCGTGCGTACGGCAGGACAGCGCTGCGGGCTTCAAGGGCTTGAGCAGCGTGCCCGGCGGGATGCGCACTTCCATGAGGTCGTAGAAGCCGTCGTTGAACAGGATCTGCGGGTCGAAGACCATGATCATGTAGATGCCGGCGAACATCTTGAACATCTCTTCGTTCAACAGGAAGTTGATCGAGGAGATGGACTGCGGATCGGTGCCCGCGAAGTCGAAGATGCACTTGTCACCCTCGCGCCACATCGAACACTTGATGCGATACGGGCCCATGTTGAGGCCGTCGTCGCAGATGTAGTCTTCGAAGTATTGCTTCGCTTCCGGCACGTTCTGCCGGATGAGCGCACGCATCGCGCGCTTGTTGCGCTCGAGCATGGCGTCCATCGCCGAGTAGAACACGTCGTCGCCGAAACGCTCGGCGATTTCGATGCAACGCGCCGCTGCCGTGCGCAGCGCGGCGACGATGGCGTTGAAGTCGGAGAGGTTCCACTGCGGCAAGCGGCAGTTGTGCAGCACGACGCGCAGCACGTCTTCGTTGAGCTTGCCGCCCTTGAAGATCTTCACCGGCGGAACCACGATGCCGTCTTCGTAGATGGTCGTGCCGTCGGTGGGCAGCGAGCCCGGGACCTTGCCGCCGACGTCGGTCATGTGACCGAACATTGCCGACCAGGCGATGATGCGACCGCCGCGATAGACGGGCATCAGCATCAGCCAGTCGTTGGCGTGGCTGATCGCGCCGCCGACCGAGTACGGGTCCGAAGTGAGGAAGATGTCCCCTTCTTCGACCGTACCGTCGTAGCCGTCCATGAAGCCCCAGATGAACGAGCCGAACTGACCGACGACCATCTTGCCGTCGGTGTTGGCGATCATCGGGAATTCATCGTGCTGCTCGCGGATGCCCGGCGACATCGCGGTGCGGAACAGCACCGTGTCCATCTCGTAGCGTGCGTTGCGCAGCGCGCTCTCGATGATGTCGATGGTGACGGTGTCGACCTTCGTCTTCTTGAAGGGCTTCTTGTTGCGCTGAATGATCGTAGCGGCCATGGATTACTTCCTCTTTCCGGCAGCCTTCTTCGGCGCCTTGAAGTTGTCGGGATAGATCAGGATGCAACCGGACTTGTCCACGTGACCGGTGTGCTTCGGCAGGATCACGGTGGTGGAGTCCATTTCCATCACGATCGCCGGACCCTTGACCTTGTTGCCAGCCTTGAGCTTGGCGCGGTCGTAGACGATCGCGGTGACGTCCTTGCCTTCCATGAAGGCCTTCTGCTTGGCGACGGCTGCGGCTTTCGGATCCTTGCCACCCGCGGCGAGCGTCTGGTGCTTGATCTTGATGCCCTGACCCTGCACCGCGGCGCGCAGCGTGACCACCTCGTGCTCGAGCGGCAGCGCGAACGTGAAGAGGCGCTTGTGCTCGGCGTCGAACTGCGCCGAGATCGCATCGAGGCCGTGCTTCTGCAAATCTTTGAGATTCAGATTCACGGTGAGACGCAAGCCCTGACCGCGGTAACGGACGTCGACCTGGTAGGTGGTGCGAATGTCTTTCTTCGCGACGCCTTCTTTTTCGATGCCCTTCGACGCATCGGCGGCGAGGTCCTTGAGGATCTTCTCGAGTTCCTTCGCCGAGGTCAGCGAGAACTGACGCACGAAGGTGCGTGCGCGTTCATCGCGCACCGCCGTCGTCGCGTCGCCGAGCGCGCAGAGCACGCCCGGACCCGGCGGAATGATCGAGGGCCAGGAGCCGAGCAAGCGCGACAGCGCGTTGGCGTGGATCGGGCCCGCGCCACCGAAGGCGATCAACGCGTAGTCGCGCGGATCGTAACCCTGCTCGACCGACACGAGGCGCAAGGCGCCGACCATGTTTTCGTTGACGATGTTGTAGATGCCTTGCGCAGCCTGCTTGGTCGACAGACCGAGCGCTTCACCGACTTTTTTGACGGCGGTTTGCGCGAGGTCGCGGTTGAGCACCATGTCGCCGCCGAGCTTCTGCATTTCGGGCAGATAGCCGAGGACGATGTTGGCATCGGCCACGGTGGGCTCGGTGCCGCCGCGGTTGTATGCGGCCGGACCCGGATCGGCACCGGCCGATTGCGGGCCGACGCGCAGCGCCTTGGTGAGTTCGGGAACGTGCGCGATCGAGCCGCCACCCGCACCGACGGTGCGAATGTCGACCGAAGATGCGCGGACCGTGACGTCACCGACCGTGGTTTCACGTCGCAGACGGGCTTCGCCGTCCTGGATGAGCGCGACGTCCGTCGAGGTGCCGCCGACGTCGACCGTCAGCAGGTTCGGGAAGCCGGCTTGCACCGCCACCCACAAGGCACCGGTCACGCCGCCCGCCGGGCCGGACATGAGCAGGTTCACCGGATACTCGGCCGCCGAACTCGCCGAAGCGAGACCGCCGTCCGAGCGCAGGATGTGCAGCTTCACGTTCTTTGCTGCTTGCGCGAGTTTCGCTTGCAGGTTCTTCACGTAGCGGTCGACGCGCGGGCGCACGTAGGAGTTGGCGACCGTCGTGACGGTGCGCTCGTATTCCTGCATCTCGGGGACGACTTCCGAAGAAATCGACACCGGCGTACCCGGCAGCTCTTCGCGCGCGATGTCGCGCACGCGACGCTCGTGCTTGTCGTTGGCGAAGGAGTTGATCAAAGAAACCGTCAGGGCTTCGATGTTCTTCGCCTTCAGCGCGCGCAGATCGGCGCGCAACTGCTTTTCGTCGAGCGCACGCACCACTTCGCCTTTGGCGCTGACACGCTCGTCGGCTTCGATGGTGCACGCGAGCGGCGCCATCGGCAGCGACTTGTTGTAGATGATCCAGCCACCGAGACCGCCGGGCACGAACGAGCGCGCGATCTGCAGCACTTGCCTGTAGCCCTTGGTGGTGACTAGACCGACGCGCGCACCGGTGCCCGTGAGCACGGTGTTGGTCGCGACGGTCGTGCCGTGCATGACGTGGTCGATCGCGGTGGGGCTGATGCCCGCGCGCTCGCACACTTTGTTGAGGCCGTTCAACACGCCGATCGATTGATCGGCAGGCGTCGAGGGCACTTTGGCGGACCAGGTCTGGCCCGTTTTTTCATTGACTAGCAGCAGGTCCGTGAACGTGCCGCCGACATCTACACCCAGTCGATATGACATGCGCCCCCCTTGGGCTCGCTATGTGTGGAGGAAAGAGCTTCCGAGTATCCGACCTAGCCCGCGATCACGCAATGCATCGCGTACGGGTCGACCATGGTCATCGTCGATAGAACCTCACGCCGCCCGCGGCGCGGGCTTCGGGAATCCGCCCGCCTTGACGAGCATGCTCGGCACCGGACGCCCGAGCGCGCCTTGCAACCATTCGCTGGTGGCGATCAGGGCATCGAGGTCGATCCCGGTGCGTATTCCCATGCGTTCAAGCATGAAAACCAGATCTTCCGTCGGGATGTTGCCGGTTGCCGCCGGTGCAAACGGGCAGCCGCCGATGCCGCCCGCGCTCGCATCGAGCGCCGAGACGCCCGCCTCGACCGCCGCGTAGGCATTGGCGAGGCCGGTGTTGCGCGTGTTGTGGAAATGCGCGCGGATCTTCATGCCGGGCAGCGCGGCGCGCGCGCGACCGATGATTTCGGTGACCTGCGACGGTACGCCGACGCCGATCGTGTCGGCGAAAGCGATTTCGCTGGGATTGCCCTCGGCGACCCGCTTGGCGACCTCGATCACGCGATCAACCGGGATTTCGCCCTCGAACGGGCAACCGAACGCGGCCGACACGGTGACCTGCGGCCGAACGCCGGCGGCGTGAGCCTGCTTGGCGATCTCGAGCCAGGCATCGATGGACTCGAGCGTGCCGACGCCCTGGTTGCGGCGATTGAAGGTGTCACTCGCCACCACGGCCATGCCGATTTCGTTGCAACCTGCGGCGACCGCGCGCTCGAAGCCCTTCAGGTTGAGCACGAGCCCGACGTACCAGACGTCGGAGCGCTTTTTGAGCCCCGCGAGCACCTGCTCGGCATCGGCCATCTGCGGCACTTTTTTCGGGTTCACGAAGCTCGTCACCTCGAGGCGCCGCAAGCCGGCGGCGACGAGACGCTCGATGAATTCGACTTTGGTGGCCGTGGGCATGACGCCCGGTTCGCTCTGCAGCCCATCACGCGGCCCGACTTCGACGATTTCGACTTGGCGAGTCATCATTGCTCCGTGGAGAGTGCTCCCGTTGAATCGGGAGTGCGTCGATTCTAGCAACGCCGGCACTTGTACGGACAATCCGGCCGCAGGGTTTCGCGTTGCTTGACCCACTCGCAGGCGATGGGTACAAGAGCGCCTCTTCATCGCTCCAACCGTTTTGCAGAGGACGATCCATGGTTGCCGATTCGAAATTCAAGCACGGCCCGCTTTCCGACTTGCGCGTCATCGAAATGGGGACCCTGCTCGCAGGCCCGTTTTGCGGCCAGTTGCTCGGCGACATGGGCGCCGAGGTCATCAAGATCGAGCCGCCGGGCCAAGGCGATCCGCTGCGCGTCTGGGGGCGGCAGAAAGCCGGCGAGCCGTCGTTGTGGTGGCCGGTGGTCGCCCGCAACAAAAAGGCGATCACGCTCGACATGCGTCAAGCGGAAGGTCAGAACATTCTCAAGGAGTTAGTGAGCAAAGCTGATTTTCTACTTGAGAATTTCCGCCCAGGCACCATGGAAAAATGGGGCTGCGGTTATGAAGAACTGCAGAAGATCAATCCGCGCCTGATCATGATCCGGGTGTCCGGATACGGTCAGACCGGTCCCTATTCGCACCGCGCCGGCTTCGGCGCCATCGGCGAGGCCATGGGCGGCATGCGCTACGTGGTCGGCGACCCCTCCACCCCGCCCTCGCGCATGGGCATCAGCATCGGTGACGAACTCGCCGCGACCTTCGCGTGTCTCGGTGCGCTGTCGGCGCTGCACTATCGCGAGAAGACCGGCCGCGGCCAGGTGGTCGATTCGGCGCTCTACGAAGCCGTGCTCAACATGATGGAATCGCTGATCACCGAGTACGACAAGACCGGTTACATCCGTGAGCGCACCGGCGCCATCCTGCCGAACGTCGCACCGTCGAACGTCTACAAGACCAAAGACGGGCTGGTGCTGATCGCGGCGAACCAGGACACGGTCTTCGGTCGCCTGTGCGATGCGATGGGCCAACAGTCGTGGCCGACCGATGAGCGCTTCGTGAACCATCAGGCGCGCGGCAGCAATCAAAAATTGCTCGACGGTCTGATCGAAGCCTGGACGCAAACCCTGTCGACCAAAGACGTGCTCGATCTCATGGACAAGCACGGCGTGCCGGCCGGCTTGATCTACCGCGCGCCCGACATGCTGGACGATCCGCACTTCAAGGCGCGCGACGCCATCGTCACCACCAAGCATCCGTATTTCGGCGATCTCAAGATGCAGAACGTCGCGCCGAAACTCTCCGAGACCCCGGGCGGAATCCGCAGCTCGGCGCCCACGGAACTCGGCGAGCACAACGCCGAGGTCTACCAGCAGTTGCTCGGCTTCGACGCCGCGCGCATGGCGGCGCTGCGCGCAGCCAAGGTCATCTGAGGCCCGTCATGAACGAATCTTTGTCCGAGAATTATGCACGCGGCGGATTCAACCGTTCGCTCTCGCCGGGCGCACGTCCGGCGCTGCTGGTGATCGATTTCGTAAAGGCATACCTGGAAAAATCTTCGCCGCTCTACGCCGGCGTGGAACAGGCGCGTGCCGACTGCCAAACGTTGCTCGAAGCGTCGCGCAACGCCGGCATTCCGATCGTGCACACCAACGTCGTGTATCAAAAAGGTGGCCGCGACGGCGGCGTGTTCTTCCGCAAAGTCCCGGCGCTCGGCTGCTTCGAAGCCGGCGCACACCCCGAACTGGCCGCTTTCGCCGAGGGCCTCGAGCCGAGCGCCGGTGAAACGGTGATCTCGAAGCAATATGCGAGCGCATTTTTCGCAACGTCGCTCGCCTCGACGCTCACGGCGCTTGGCGTCGACACGGTGCTGATCGCCGGCCTCTCGACCAGCGGT
>Ga0214921_10010114_pt1 | contig 11742 bp, 6 predicted proteins | sample LL1505_MetaG_FD_177992 | JGI IMG/M metagenome (GOLD analysis project Ga0214921, IMG submission 177992) | Freshwater microbial communities from Lake Lanier, Atlanta, Georgia, United States - LL-1505 | ecosystem: Environmental > Aquatic > Freshwater > Lake | place: USA: Georgia | collected 2015-05-28
CTTTAAATTATTTTAATCGTATTAAATAATATTTAGTTGTTAAATAATTATCAAATGAATTTAAAAGAAAAAATGGCTTTAAAATTTAATATCCACCCAATTTAATTGAGGATATGCCCATTATATATTTAGTTTTTTATATTAAAATTATTAAATTATTATATAACAAAAAAGACAACAAAAAGACACATTAATTTGTCAAAAAACAACAAAAAGAACAACATTATATATATTATATAAATAGAAAACAAGTGTATATAATGATAAATAGTATGTATGTGTTCTTTTATGTGTTCTTTTACTAAAAAAAGAGGAGAGGGGGAGATAAATATTCTAAAAAAATTTGCTAATAATTAATTCATTGATTATATTTTTTTTATATCATTTCAATATATCAATATATACAACTTTTATCCCGCTAATTTTATATATTTATTTAATTTTCAAATTTGCTTTTGGTGTATTCAAATATTTAGAATCTTTAATTTCTCTAATTTATTTATTAACAATATATCGAATACATTATATAGTAGATTTAATTTTTATTATTACTTATTTACTAATATTAAATATTTATAAAAATATATTTTTATTATAAACTTTTTAATTTTATACATCTCTATACACTCTTCTAGACACTCTTCTAGACACTCTTCTAGACACTCTTCTAGACACTCTTCTAGACTATACATCTTCTAGAATAACTAAAAAATTGAAAAACATTACATTGATAATAATTTATAAAAACAATTTATAATAATTTATAATAATTTATATTACTGTAAAAACAAAATATAAAATATATTCAACAACAATAACTAATAGATATAACTAATAGATATAGCTAATTGATATAATAAAATGTCTTCATACAAGCCCCGTAAAAACGACCTCATTTCACAATCCACATCTGAACCAATAGAATTCTTAGCATTAGATTGGTATGAATGTGATTTATTATCTGATGCCCAGATAGAAAAGAAAAGTAATTATTTGAATCAAGAGCATAATAAGACATATACAATTTTCATCTTTGGTGTAACTGCAAAGGGACATAGTATTTGCTTACGAGTTAAAAATTATTTACCTTATTTCTATGTGCAACTTCCAGATGATTTTACACAAGAACAAAAGCAAGATTTTCTAAGTAGTTTTGATTCATCAACTATAGAAGATTATGATGAAGATGATTTAGAAAAATATACCGAAGCCATTGCAAATAAAAATTATAAATATACAGAAGAATTTAAGCGTCGAAGCCGATATTATGTTGATGCAGTAAATCCAGAGCCTACAAAATCCATGATAGTCCAGAAGAAAATATTTTGGACTTTTATGAATGAACAGGAATTTGATTTTGCAAAAATAGTCTTCAAAAGCAAAGCAGGATACAAATTTATAGAAAAAACATTTAAATCCGCAATCAAATTGCCAATTAAAGATAAACATACCACACCTATTAAATATAATTTATTTGAAAGTGATTTAGAACCCCAATTGCGGTTTTTGCACGATAAGAAAATAAAACCATCAAGTTGGGTTAAAATTGCAGCACACAAATTCAAGTTGGAAACTAAACAGTCTAAAACCCAAATAAATATTTCGTGTGATTGGAATGAATTACAACCTTTAGAGAAAGCGGAGATTCCACCATTATTAATTGCTTCTTTTGATATTGAAGCCGATTCTAGCCATGGAGATTTTCCAATTCCACGCAAAGATTGTAAGAAGTTAGCAAATCAGTTAGTAATTGCGTGGATTCGCGACCAACGGACTATCGAGAAAAAAACATATGAACAAATATTACCTAAAGCAATAAATACTCAATCAAATGATGCAAAATTTAATATTCCTGATGAACTAATTTATACTGATAAGAAGAATGTTGAATATGATAATACAATATTACCTAAATTGCAAGCCCATTTGACCCAGTTGCAAAACGCATTACAACAAAAACAGGAAGAATTATATACCCAAGCTAATCAAACTACAGAATCAGTAATATTGCAACCTACTAAGGAAATTTTATATTTGCGAGAAGTAATAAAATATATAACTGCAAAGAATAATATAGCCCAGCAAGCAAAATATTATGATTGTTGTATTAAACAAGCCCTAGGATATAACAATTCGCAAGCTCAAGAAAATATGCGGGGCTCGCAAGCTCAAGAAAATATGCGGGGCTCGCAAGCTCAAGAAAATATGCGGGGCTCGCAAGCTCAAGAAAATATGCGGGGCTCGGGCTCGCAAGCTCGAGATATTGATTTATTATACCTAAAACGTCCTCTAAAGGCTAAAATGTTTTTAAAGACACCAGAATATATTCAGATGCTAGATAAGATTTATAATATTTGTAATCGTCCTATCCGGAAAGTAAAAGCGAATACTATTATGAAAAAAGCCCAACAGGAAGTAAGTGCAATTGAAACTGCAAAAATAAATAAATCTAGCCGTTTTAATCTAGATGACCTAATTAAAATAATTATTGATGTTGCTCGAAAATATAAGATATCAGAACGTGATTTACAAGATAAAATAATTACTAAAGATACTATGGTGCGTTTTGTGAATAATGAACTTAATCGTGCATTTGGTTTTGCTAAGGGCGACCAAGTAATTCAAATTGGAACAGTATTCTGGCGTTATGGTGAATCGCAAGGCTGCCATAATAATATTATTACTTTAAAAAGTTGTGCCCCGTTCACAGTCGGTGGAAACCCGTGTGAGATAATATCTAGAGAACAAGAACGAGATGTATTACAAGAATGGGCAAAACTAATTGATGAGCATGACCCTGATATTATAATTGGATATAATACATTTGGTTTTGATGAATCATTTATGTATGACCGAATAACAGATATTTCCCTACCTGATGTTGAACGTCTTAACCTTACGAAAGAAGATTTGAAAGCATTGGAAACTAATCTCACTTATCAGAAATTTATTAATCTTGGGCGATTTGATTCGGAAATAGTGAAAAAAGTTCCTGATACTAAAGGAGGTATAATTAATAAGAAGTTATCTAGCAGTGCATTAGGAGATAATTTTATGTATTATTTTAATATGCCTGGGCGGGTGCAAATTGACTTGCTCAAAGTATGTCAGGCTTCTCTAACTAAATTGCCGTCTTATAAATTGGATAGTGTGTCGGAATTCTATATTTCGGGGAAGATAAAGGATATCATTACTGATGAAATGCATTCTGAGGAATCTTGTATTATTAAAGTGGATAACATCCAGGAATTAGAAGTGGGAAATTATATTGTGGTTAGTATGTCTTCCACCACTGCAAAATTATATGATGGAGATAAATTAAAAATCCTTGCGATTGATAAAACATTATCCAAGATAACGTTAGATAAACCAATTCCAAAAAATTGTCTTGCATCAATTCCATTATGGGGATTGGGTAAGGATGATATATCCCCGCAAGATATTTTCCGACTGCAGAAAGGAACAGCAGAAGACCGGGCACTTATTGCAAAATATTGTATTCAAGATTGTGCTTTACTTATCCGTCTGTTACGTAAATTGGAAGTAATTAGTAATAATTTTGGTATGTCTAATGTGTGTTGGGTGCAATTTTCATATATTTTCTTACGTGGTCAAGGCATTAAGGCATTTAGTTTAATTACTAATGAATGTGCTAAGGAAAACTTTTTATTGCCGGTGCTAGATAAGATAGAACCGGAAGAGGTAGAAGTGGATGATGCAATTCGGCGGGCTCATATTCAAATAGCCCAGCAGGTAGAACAGGAAGATGATGGGGAAGATTTGGTGGAGGAAGCGGAAGCCGCCACATCAACAGATATACAAATAAATGCAGATAATACTATTCTAGAAGATGATGATGATTTGGATGAAGATGAAAATCCAATTCCAGTCGAACCAGAAGAGCCTCATCCTTCCACGATGCGATTCCAATTACAAAAGAATTTTAATCAGATTATAATGAATGATGAAAGTTATGAGGGTGCATTAGTATTAAAACCTGTAACTGATATCTATACAGAAGACCCAATAACAGTCCTCGATTTTAGTTCGCTATATCCAAGTGAAATGATCACTAGTGATTTATCACACGACCGAATTTGCGAAGACCCCTATTGGTTGGGGGAAACTGGTGCCAAACATTTAGCACAATTAGGGCTTTCTTATTTAGACCGTTCCTATGATAATTTCGAATGGATTGACCCTAAGAAAAAATCTAAAGGCAAACGTAAATGTGGGGTGACCACCGTTCGATTTGTTCAATATCCCGATGGAAAGAAAGGATTGATTCCACGTATTTTAATGGGGTTATTAGCTTCCCGTAAGGCAACCAAGAAAAAGATGGAAGCCGAATCTGACCCATACAAAAAAGCAATTTATGATGGATTGCAATTAGCTTATAAGGTGACGGCAAACTCTGTCTATGGACAAATTGGTGCCCGCACTAGTAAAATGTATAAACCGCAGATAGCTTCATGTACAACATGTGGAGGTCGCGAAAGAATTTTACACGCAAAAGCATTTTTTGAGAAAACGTATGCAAATACTAAAATTGCGTATGGGGATACAGATAGCTTAATGATACAATTTGAGCTTAAAAATCCTGATGGTTCAAAACCAAAAACAGATTTTGACAAAATAAAATTAGCGATTGAAAGGGGACAAGATGCCGAAAAAGAATTAAAAAAAATATTACCAGGAGTTCATTGTATGGCATATGAAAAAGTGTTATTTCCATTTATCTTAATTTCTAAAAAACGATATTTTGCTCTAAAGTATGAAGATGACCCAACCAAATATAAACAAATTTCTATGGGATTAGTTTTAAAACGCCGAGATAATGCACCTATTTTGAAACATTGTTATGTTGGTGTTCTAGATTCATTGGTAAAAGAAAAAAGTATTCCTAATGCAATTAAATATGTTAAAGATGAATGTAAAAAGATGATTGATGGTAAATTTGATATGAATATGTTTGTTATATCTAAAACTCTAAGTTCCTATTATGCATCACCTGAATCAATAGCACATAAAGTATTAGCAGATAGAATGGCTGAGCGCGACCCAGGCAATAAACCACAGTCAAATGAGCGTATTCCATACGTATTAATTAAGATTAAGGAAGAACCTGGAGTAGATTATTTACAAGGCGACCGTATAGAGCATATAAACTATGTAAGACAACATAAATTACGACCTGACTATGAAAAATATATTCTTAATCAGATTATGAAGCCAGTTTCTCAATTATTTGAACTAGTGATAGAAAAACTACCTAACTTTCCTTATGGAAAAGGATATTATGAAGAAATGTATAATATATGGTATAATAAGTATGATGGAGATGAATTAAAAGCAGAGAAAAAAATAAAGCAGTTAAAAGCACAAATGGTTCAGAAATTATTATTTGACCCGCTAATACAATATGCAAGGTTAAAGAGTTCTAATAGTAAGAAAATTGATGAGTGGTTTAAACCTATAGAGGAAGATAATAATATAGGTATCCAGACTGAAATAGAAAAAAAAGAAAAAACAGAAACGAAAGAAACAAAAGAAACAAAAGAAAAAACAAAGCACGAAGTTAAGATTAAGAAAAGTAAGCAATTAAGTTTAGACAGCTTTTTTGGATAAAATAACAAATCTTAATACAAAATTGATTTATTATAATATATTTTTTTTTAATTATAATATAAACAATAATTAATATAAACTAATATTATAAATATAAACTAATATTATAAATAATAATATAATGCCAAATAAACCTATACCATTTGAAAGGTCATTTGCTAGTCATGAAAAATCTTATTTATGGAGTCATAAAAATATATTAAAATCAACAGAAGTATATAAAACAACACCTAATAAATATTTATTTGAATGTAATATATGTAATCATGAATTTACAACAAGAGTTGGAATAATAGCAAACTCTAAAGGATCAGGATGCCCTTATTGTAATAATGCTTTATTATGTGATGATAATAATTGTAAATTATGTTTTGATAAATCCTTTGCTAGCCATAAAAAATCAAAATATTTGAGTTGGAAAAATAATATAGTCCCGAGAAAAGTATTTAGGAATTCTTCAAAAAAATTTATATTTATTTGTGATTGTTTTCATTATTTTGAAACAACATTATGTTCTATTACAACACATAAAGGCTGGTGCCCATATTGTGCGGGACAAAAGCTTTGTGGTAATTGTGATATTTGTAATAAAAAATCATTTGCGGGACACGAAAAAGCAGCATTTTGGAGTATAGAAAATAAAATTAATCCTAATACTATTTTTAAAAGTTCAAAACAAAAATATTTATTTAATTGTAAATGTGGTCATTTAATATTTAAATCACCATATGATATATTTAGAGATATTTGGTGTTCCTATTGTACAAATCAGTTATTATGTGGTAATTGCGAGCAATGTAATACAAAATCTTTTATTAATCATGAAAAAGCACAGTATCTAAGAGATAAAGATACATTAGAAATTAATAAAATATTTAAAGGTTCTGATAAAAAGTTATGGTTTATTTGTAATGTTTGTAACCATAATTTTGAAAGTAGTGTGGGTGAAGTTGTACGCGGTGCATGGTGTCCATATTGTGCTAATTTAAAATTATGTAATATTGATAGTGAATGTAATATATGTTTTGAAAAAACTTTTGCAAAACATGAAAAATCTAAGTATTGGAGTGATAAAAATGTATTAAAACCAAAACAAGTTTTAAAATTTACACATAAATTATATATATTTAATTGTAATAAGGGTCACGAATTTAGTCAAAGCTGCGCTAGTGTATGTCGTGGTAAGTGGTGTCCTTTTTGTGTTAATAAGACAGAAACAAAATTATATGAGGCTTTGACTAAATATTATCCATCATTAATAAAACAATATAGAGTTAAATGGTGTAAAAATAATAAAACTAATAGATGTTATCCATTTGATTTTATTATTCCAGAATTAAATATTATAATAGAATTAGATGGAAGACAACATTTTATAAAAGTTCATAAATGGGGAAATCCAGAAGATATACAAAAAACAGATAAATATAAAATGAAAATCGCAAATGAAAATAATATATCCGTAATTAGAATACTTCAAGAGGATGTATTTTATAATACATATAACTGGATTGAGGAATTGCTTGGGAAGATTACTAAAATTAAAATAGATAATACAATCCAAAATATATTTATGTGTAAAAACAATGAATACGATATTTATGTAAAATAATGTTATTTATATTTTTATTTATAACTTCAAAAAAAATATTTTCTAGATTAATCTAGAATACAGTAGATTTATAAAAATATTTATTATATCATATATGATATATGATATTATTTTTTAAAATCATATCCATCATAGAATAAATAAACTCGTTCTACTAACTCAGTATTTTCATCATTTTCTATTCTTTTTATTTGTTTTTCAATTTCCTTTTTAAGTATTTCTAATCTTTTTTCCATATTAAGATTTTTAGAAATATTACATTCATTTTTAAAACCATCAGGATTAAATCGGATGTAAATCCATTTACCACTAAAAGCCATATATAAATCATCATATCTGGTTTCTTCATCCATTTCGTTATATCTTTTGTGTTGGTTTTCATCTGTTTCAATCGCTAATAAAGTATTTCCAATTAACTTTCGATGGTCTATCCTTCTTCTAACTGTGCAATCACAGTGTCCTGTCCATAATGCAGAATCGTGAGTAAAACCTTCAAAATTGTTATTAATAAAATCCCTAACTGCAAGTTCTTTTGTTTTCTTTCTCATTAATTGTACTCTAGGGTCATTAGGAAATTTGTGGGTAAAACAACTACTACAATAGCCATCATATTTTTCATTAGAGTATTGACCTAAAGGGCATTTACCATCGATTCCGATACATTGAGTACCATTAACGTTAATCATAATATTACTTTTACAGGATACGCAAAATTCTGCTTTGTCTATCCCTTCTATATTATAAGATGCCCTTACTGTTTTACACACAATACACATCTTATTACGATTTCTTACGTCTATCATATCAGGTGTTTTACATTCAATACAACATACATATTTCAAATCGCTTTCCGAACCAAAATTAGCTTGACTTTTACCGCATCGGCATTTCTTATCAATCACATTAACCATATCACCTATCTTACAGGCATTGCAATACTTTGCTTTAGTTTCACCTGGATTATTAAATGTGGCTCTTGCTTTTCCACACATACACATCTTATTTTTATTAGCCAAGTCTACCATTCCTTCCTCAATACAGCTTTTACAACATAACGGTGTTTTAGTACCCAGAATTCCATATATTGGTATGGCTTTACCACACTTACATTTTTTATCATTAACATTTACCATATCAGTGGTTTTACAGTCCTTACAACAAATAGCGGGTTTAACACCTGGCATATTATAGGTAGGTGATTTTTTACCACATTGACATTTACGATTAACTAAATTAGTCATTTCATCAGTCTTACATTCAGAACAACATTTAGCAATATTTTCACCAGGTATTCCATATGATGGATGCACTGCTCTAGCGCACTGACATTTTTTATTACGTTTTATGCTTGCTTTAGTTTTATCTGGCTTTGCTCTTTTAGGTTTTATTACAACATTATCCACATTATCTATCTTGCTTTGTGAATTAGTCATCTTACTAAGACAAATTATTATTACTACTTACTATAATTATTATTATTTATATTTTTAAATTAAATGTAATATTTTTTTCAATTTTGTGATAAATAGTTCATAAAATACCATATTATATTCTAGAGCCAATAAATATATTCAGAATCATAAAAATTGATTACATATTTATATATATAAAAACATACCAAAATATAATAAAAAATGGTTGCAATAACTAATCCAAAAATAACCAGTCTCCAGGATAATGAAATTTTCGTGTTTGGTTCTAATGAAGCAGGAAGGCATGGTAAAGGAGCAGCTAAATTAGCATTACAATGGGGTGCTATTTATTATAATCCAGAAGGATTACAAGGCAATACATATGCTTTGCCAACGATGGATAAATATATCAATAAATTACCAGTTCCTAAAATAGCTGAATATGTAAGTAATTTAATGGATACAATTAAACAATGTCCTGAAAAACATTTTTTAATAACAGAAATAGGATGTGGTTTGGCAGGATATAAACATATTGATATAGCACCTTTATTTAAGGACTTTCTAGAGTTACCAAATATATCATTACCTCAAAAATTTATTGATATTTTAATATCTAAATAATGTTGTCTATTTGTCTATTTTTTTTATTTTTAAATTATATTCTAGGATACAAAATTTATTATCCTTCTAGAATAAAAAGTTTAAAAACATATAATAAAATATGTATATATCACAAATAAGTACCATATCTAAGTATGAATAATAAAATTGAAACAAAAATTACATTCAATGATTTGATTAATAATACTTTAGAATCAAATAAAGCTATAACAATGGAAGATAATCTAGATGCAAACCAAATAATTACATCATCTATCAAAAAAGAAAAATCTAAGGTAAATATTACAAAAAAAGGTAAAACAAAACAAAAAACTCAACCATTAACTCAAATAGAAAAACCAGAATCAGATACACTAGAAAAAGAAAATCCTCAAACAGTGCATTCTTTCTCCGATACATCAACAAACCAAAAAAGCCAAGTAAATTTAAATTTTCTGGAAATAAAAAATTGTGATGGATTAGAATATTTAAAATCCATTGAACCAAACACAGTAGATTTAATACTTACAGACCCGCCATATATTATTTCTAGAGATTCAGGAATGAATACCCATTATGATAAAGTTAAAGAAAATGAATCTAATGGTATAAAATATATTAAAACAGAATCTGAATGGGAACAATATAAAACGGATCATTCAGATATTACAAATGATGATAAAAAAGAGAATTATATGAAATATGGGACTATATATGGTAAAAAATATTGTGTGAAAACGCAATATGGTTGTTGGGATGATGAATTTACGATGGATATACTAGAAAATTTTATTAGTGAATATTATAAAAAGTTAAAAAAAGGTGGAACATTGATTATTTGGTTTGATTTATGGAAAATAACAGAATTAAAGAATTTATTGGAAAAATATAAATTCAAACAATTAAGATTTATAGAATGGATTAAAACAAATCCACAACCATTAAACTCTAGCACTAATTATCTTACAAATTGCAGGGAGATTGCATTAGTTGCAGTAAAAGATGGAAAACCAGTATTTAATAGTAAATATGATAATGGTATATATAAATATCCGTTGCAAGGTGGTTTACATCGTTTTCATCCTACTCAAAAAAGTTTAGCATTGTTTGAAGATTTAATAAAAAAACATACAAATGAAAATGCGATTGTTTTAGATACTTTTCTGGGAGGAGGAACTACAGCAATAGCGTGCAAAACTACGCAACGTAATTTTAAAGGGTGTGAAATTTCAAAGGAATATTATGATAAAGTCCAAACTATTTTAGCCACTATGCAAAAATAAAAACAATGCAAAACAAATAAAGCAAATAACCAGATAAAATATGCTAATTTCTAATATCTTATTTTGTAGTGCTTTTCTTAATAATGTATTTTTTTTTCTCTTTGTTATTAATTGTTTTATTATCAACAACTACATTCACATTCTCTTGAGCAATACCAATCATTAGTGTATCAAGTCGTTCTTGTAATTTAGTTATAATTGCTTGCTGTGTGGCAAATTGTTCCGCAAGTTGTTCTAAATGTTTTTTCTGTATATGGGTATGAAATGCTATAGGGTCATACCAATATGTGCCTTTCATTGCATTTGAATTAGATTGGTCTAATGTTTCAGTACCTTCAATAAAATCAATTCCATAGGGTTTAAGACAAGGTATATTAGTTGCACCATATCTTTTCATTGATTCTTTAGTTTTTTTATCAATTTGTCTTTTTTGGCAATTGCAGTGTCTACATAATGATTGAAAATCATCAAGTGTTTGGGTTTCTAAATTTAATACCCGCGGATCATTATAAAGTCCATTTTTGTGGTCGCATTGTAATTCTGAATTACTTCCACAATTGGCACAAGATATATTTTTATAGTGTTCTAGAATATCTTTTCTAATTGCTCTGGAACCAACATCCGCTGTTATTAATCCAAATATTTTAAAATATTTTAATGAATTACCTTTAGTAAAAGTACAATTATCTTTGAAATATTTTTCTACAGTTTTTCTTTCATCGTCATTAGCATTCCACATAATATTTACTTTGCCATTAGACTTAGCAGTTGCAAATTTAAAATTATAGGGTTCTTTTGTAAATGAAGATTGTCTGCACCAATCACCACCATTAGTACACACTAATGAAATAAAATCTCCTACAAATTCTGAACGATTAACCAATCTAGATACATTAGTATTTTCATCATATTGTGATAATAATTTAAATAAATCCAATTTAGTTTTAGCGGTTTTGGTAATTTTAGTATGCGACATTACAAATTATAACTTACTTGTAATTTATAGTTTATTTATAGTTTATTTATAGTTTATTTATAGTTTATTTATAGTTTATTTATAGTTTATTTATAGTTTATTTTCAATTTTTTATAACACTAAAAAAAACACATCTGCTAAAATACTATGTTCTAGAATAAAACAGTTTTTATCCTATAACACTAATTAGTTTCGATTTAATAAATCTATTTAGATATAAGTCAATTT
>Ga0214921_10010117_pt1 | contig 11740 bp, 13 predicted proteins | sample LL1505_MetaG_FD_177992 | JGI IMG/M metagenome (GOLD analysis project Ga0214921, IMG submission 177992) | Freshwater microbial communities from Lake Lanier, Atlanta, Georgia, United States - LL-1505 | ecosystem: Environmental > Aquatic > Freshwater > Lake | place: USA: Georgia | collected...
GGCGAAGTGCGCCGAGAATGTCCTGACTGATCGCGATCGACCAGCGCGTATAAGCCGCAAGGAAACCCGCGGCGCTAATTCCGGTCGCGAGAAAGGCGACAACTATGGTCAGAATCGGCGCGAAGTTCCCGTCGTCGACTGCCGCGGGCAACCCGATGTCGATTCCCCACGCAATCAACAGCGGACCCGCAACGTGGGCGGCAGTGCTGGCAATAATCATGATGGCGGTCCACCCGAACCGTACCCGATGTGGCCGGATCAAAACCCGAAGGAGGGCGACGGACCGGACGCGTATCGCCTTGTTTTCCCGTTTGGTGAAATCTTGACGGTCTTCGCCCATAACTCCGGTCGTGCTCACGAGGCATCCCCCTCGTTATCGACGTCGATGGGTTCGTCCGACAGTGACGAAATGAGATGGCGATACGTCGCGGACGTCGCCAACAGTTCGGAATGGGTTCCGACAGCAGCAATACGCCCCTGGTCCAAGAGCGCGACGCGATCAGCAAGCATGACGGTCGACGGTCGGTGGGCGACCACCAGAGCCGTCGTCGTCGCGAGCACCTTTCGCAGGGCTGCTTCGACCCGCGCCTCAGTTTCGACATCGAGGGCCGACAACGGGTCGTCGAGGACTAGCACCTCCGGCGCCGCGGCAATCGCACGCGCGAGGGCGAGCCTCTGTCGCTGACCACCCGAGAGGCTCAAACCCTGTTCGCCGATAATGGTGTCGACACCGTCAGGCAGATCGTAAACAAATTCGGCCTCCGCGATGGACAACGCCTGAGCCAGAACCGCATCCGAATCGGACGCCGGGGCGTCAACGAGGTCGTGTCGCCCCAGCAGGACATTGTTGCGAACGGTGTCGGAGAACAGCGTCGCGTCCTCGAACGCCATCGCAATCCGCGTTCGCAGGGTGTCCAAACTCACGTCACGAATATCGACACCGTCCAACAGAATTCGGCCGGCCGTGACGTCATACAATCGCGCTGGCAGCGCCGTCAGGACCGTCTTTCCGCTACCCGTCGCACCGACAACCGCCATCGTTTCGCCCGGCAGGATCTCGAGTGAAACGCCATTGAGTACATCCCGCACGTGGCCATCCCCACCCTCGTGTCGATAGTGGACATCCTCAAAGACCAATGAACCTGACGACGTCGGTGGCACGATTGGGGCAACCGGGCTCATGATGGCGTTCTCGCGGTCAAAGACGTCAAAAATTCGGTCGAGACCGCTCTGCGCTTCGAGTGTCAGCGCCAGCAAGTAGCCAACCGATTCGATCGGTCCGGCAAGCACGGCCGCCGTGGCGAAGAAGGCGAAGAGTTGTCCGGTGGTCAGGTCGCCCTCGCTCGCGAGCCACACCCCTGCGAGCAAGCACGCTGCCATCGCAAAATCGGGAATCCACTCCAGCCAAAAACCGAGCGTCGCTCGCGCGTTACCTTTGGCGATCTCGAGGTTTCGCCCGTGCGTTGCGCGTTCCGCGAATCGTGCCAGCGAGTCATCGCCGCGACCGAACGACCGCAACACGCGAATGCCGTGAACGGATTCCTCGACCGACGTCGCAACGTCGCCCCACTGGTCTTGGGCGGCTCTCGACAGTCCCGTGAAGCGATTACGAAACCGAGACCCGAAAATGAACATCGGAATTGAACACATCAGAAAGAGGATCGCGAGTGTCGGGCTCCACGTGAATAGAATCGCGATCCCGAGCACGATGGCGATTGAGTTTCCCACCAACATCACCGCCCCATACGACAACCAGCGTCGCATCAACCCAACGTCGGTGTGGGCGCGCGACAACAATTGGCCGCTCTGCCACTTGTCGTGAAATGCGACGGGAAGGTTCTGCAGGTGGTCGTAGATCGCGTTTCGAATTCGTGAATCGATTCGGGTTCCCGGCGTGAGAACCGCGACACGTCGAAGGTAGATGAACAGTGCCTCCAAAAGCCCTAACAGCGCAATGAGACCGACCGCTGGCCACACACGTGCCGGGTCGTCCCCGCGCAGTGGGCCGTCAACGAGAGCCTCGAGTGCAATTGGGATTCCCAAAGCCAGTGCACTCGAGAGGAGTGAGATTGCCATCCCCGCGATCAGCCCGTAAACGTCTTTACCGGCGAAGGGCAAAATTCGCGCGAGACCACGAATCGCCCCGAGCGGGGGCGTGGTTTCGGCGTCGACTGTTGTCATGGGTAGTGATTCAGTCTATGCATGGCAGAATTGCGCCGTGACGGAAAAAGAACTCCTCGATCTTTGGAATCGTGCCCGAACCCATCTTGTGTTCGCTCAATTGGCGCCGACGTTCCTGTTGATTACCAGCGTCGGGCTCGTCCCCACAATCCACGACGCAGGGTCGTTCACGATTTGGGCCTCCCTCGGAATCCTTCTGGCGTCAGGGATTCTTGGCGCACTCGTCGAATTTGCTGCGGCACACGAAGCCCAGGCGGTCGCACGCGACCTCTCTGCCATCGCAAAGCCCAGCCACACGACCCGCACGATTATTCGTTTCGCTCCGTGGCTCCATGTCGCAAAATTCGTGACTCCGGCCATCTTTGTCGGAATCTTTGTCGCGCTTGCTGGCGCACTTCTCGGCTTCTAGGACGGCTGAAAACCGACGTTATCGCGCCGAAGCAGCCGCGTCAGCTTTCGGTGTCGATAAACGAGAACGCCATCATGTGGCAGATCGCAAGATGTGCGTCCTCGATGCGGCCCATGTGTTGTTCCGCGACGTTGATGTGAAGCGTCGCAACCGTTCCCAGCTTGCCTCCGTCTCGACCGGTCAGAGCGACCGCATGTGCGCCCGCTGAATCCGCGAAACGAAGAGCCCGAATGACGTTTTCCGAGTTGCCCGAACCGCTGATCGCGATGACGACGTCGCCTGGCGCAATAAAGTTCCGCAACTGCTCTTCGTAGACGATGTCATATCCGACGTCGTTGCTATACGCCGAAATCGTCGATGTGGCATCGGTCAGCGCGATGACTCGGAACTTGGCGTCGCGTTCGTAACTCGCACCCTTGAGCAGGTCCGTCGCAAAGTGCGACGCGGTCGAGGCGCTCCCGCCGTTTCCGCAGGTGAAAATCGTTCGCCCGTCGGCGCGGGCGGTGACGAGTAACTCTCGGAGGACCGACACGGCATCGAGGTCAATCGAGTCCAACGCCGAGGTCAGCGACTCTCGGTAGGAATCAAAATAGGTCACGGGTTAGCTCCTTCGCGCCGAGGTGGACACCCTCGCTATCGAACTTCGATGTCGTGATGACGGGAACCATGTGGCTCCAACTCTCGAGTTCACGACTGACGCTATCAGTCAGACTTTTCGTCAGGCGAGTGCCTACTCTCGAGACTCCGCCGCCAAGAACAATAACCGAGGGGTTGTAGAGCAGGATTGCGTTGCTCAACCCTCGTGCGAATACTCGCGAATATTCGGCGAGAAAATCGTCGTCGGCGAACAATTCAATCGCGGGGCGACCAAAATCCTGTTCGATCCAATAGCCGCTGCACAGTCTCTCGAGACACCCCGTCCGTCCGCACGAACACACTTTCGGGTCCTCACTGACACGCGTATGACCCAATTCGCCGGCTTCGTTCGACGCTCCCCGCAGAATGCGCCCGGAACTGATGACTCCCGCGCCGATGCCCGTCGACACCGTCACATAGACCAGGTCGTCGACACCGTGGTCGCCGTGGTGGAATTCGGCGAGCGCCCCGACCTTGGCGTCATTGTCGACCGCGACGGGAAGGTCGAGCGAGTCGCGGGACCACGCACCGAAATCAAAACCGCTCCAGCCTGGAACATGGACGGAACGTTTGACTGTCGCCGTCCGAAAATCGACGGGACCGCCGAACGAGACTCCCACCGCGAACGCAGCGGTCCCACCGGACTCGAGATGATGGTGATAGAACGCGACCGCGCGCTCGAGGTTTTCGGTTGACCCTTTCGTTGGCCAGGATTCGAGTCCGTGAACACCGTCATCGTCCGTGATTGCAACCGCACATTTTGTGCCACCAATGTCGATGGTCAGCGTCGTCGCCATCGGTTCACCCCCATCGGTTCACCCCATTGTAGGACGGGACGACCGGCTGGCACGGGATAACGTGAGAGAGGTAGCGTGAGACGGTGAACACCAACATCACTCAGTGGGTTGCCTCGAACGACTTCGACAAACGCCTGCCGTCTGGCCCCGTCACGTTGCTTTTGCACGGATACGGGTCGCACGAACAGGACTTACCCCCGATCATGGAGTGGCTTGGGCTTTCGACGCACTGGGTTTCCCCACAAGCGCCGATTGCCCTTCCCAACGGGGGCTTCGCGTGGGCGCCCATCACGGTTCCGGGTAACCCCGATCCCGACGACACCGCCACCGCAACCGACGAGCTCTGGCGATGGCTCGATGCGCACCTCCCGACTGCCCCAATCATCGCCATCGGTTTCTCGCAGGGCGGATTCATGGTAAGCCAGTTGCTTCGAAGCCGGCCCAACCGAATCGCGAGAGCAGCGATGTTGGCCGGGTTCGTCGCAGGGACGCCTCAACCCGCCGACCCCGATCTCGTCGCGTCAAAGCCCACCGTGTTCTGGTCGCACGGAACGGCCGACACGGTCATCGTTCCGGCGGCCGTCGAACGAACCTCCGCATTCCTTCACTCTCACACCGACGTCATTGACAAGGCCTACCCCGGGCTTGGACATTCGATCGACGAGCGAGTCCTGAGCGATCTTCGCGAGTACCTCGCTACGGCGTAGTCTTCATCCATGAACAAAGAGTCACGAATCCGTTTTTGGATCTTTCTTGTGTTGGCTGGCATCGGACTTGTCACCGCCATGGTGTTCAACGGGATTGCCGTCATGAGCGGTCAGGATTACGCCACGGCCTGGTTCGGCACCGCCGTGGACTGGGTTCTGTCGGCGGATCTGTCGGTCGTCGCCATCGCATCGGTCGTATTCATGCTTGCCGAAGCTCGACGGATTGGGATGAAGCGCGTCTGGCTCTACATCGCGCTTTCCGGTGTCACGGCGATGGCGTTTACGTTCCCGCTGTTTCTGGCAATGCGCGAACGGCACCTTGCTGGTGTCGCCACGCCACAAAAATAACTATCGACAGATAGAGCACCTGCGCGACGGCGATGACCCGCTCCCACAGTCCGACCATCGGCTGCTCGGGGTTAGTCCACACCGACAAGAACGCGACGGAACCGACCGCGAAAATCAGCGTCGAGGTGACTCCCGCGACCGGGCGGACAATCCACGGGTAGGTTCGGTCAAACCGGATCGAAAACAACGGCCACGCCGACATCAGAACGAACGTCGCAATCGCGAAGACGCGGTGCCAATAGGACGACGAGTCTTGGGATGGCGTGGCGAAGAACGTCAACCCGTATGTCGTGAGGCCGGAGACAAAAATCGTGATGCGACCCGGCATCGATAAGACCGGCGCCCACACCGCCGCGACAAGAGACAACGTGCCACCTAACAGGAAGAACGACGACTGCACCCATTTGACGGGTGAGTCATCCGCAGCCAAATCGCTGATTGTTTTGGTGATGTGGTCATACCCGGGCCAGAGCGAACCGGCAACCACCCAGCCCATCACGGCTTGAATCGGCCCGACGATTGCGGCGAAGAGGGCGGGGCGTCCGACGAAGTTCATGAGAACAGCCTACGAGTCATCACAGCGCGCCGATTCGCCGCAATCGGTCCAGTGCGCCGTCCTCGATCGGGCTTTCGGGCCCAATCGCAAATCGAATCAGGCGCAAAATGGCCCTCGTCACCGGAACCACAAGCCAACGCGGTTTCGCTGTCAAGCCGAGCATCGCGCGAAATTCTGGGCGCATCGACACAACCGCCGCATCGAAGAGCAGGCGATAGATCGGACGGACCGCCAGCGGCAGAGGTGGCCTGCGAATGAACCCGACGACTGCGGTTGTCGAATCGGTCGACACGAGCACACCCTGTCGCCACAAATCCGTGATGACGTCGTCCATCTCGCGTCGCGTCGAGGGGGTCGTGTTCAAACCCAGTGGTTCGACGGACCTTCCCCACTGCGCGACATAGTTGTCGGCAGGTGAGTCGGCTGACCCACGAGGGATCGGCGTCGTCGCGTACATTTCGTGTGCGACGAGGAAAGATTCCATGAACGCGACGTGCACCCACAGCAAAAGGTCCGGGTCGGCTGCCCGATAGGGACGTGACTCGTTGTCGCCCGTGTTGTAGGTGCCGGTGACACGATCATGAAGCCGGTTCACGCGGCCAGCTTCCTTGTTCACTGCCTCGTGGCTACCGAACGTCGTGATGGTCAACCATCGAATGGTGCCCGCCAAACGCCCCAGCGGGTCTTTTTCGTAGCGCGAATGGTCAGCCACTCCCGCGAGTGAGCCGGGATGAAGCGCTTGCATCAGGAGAGCCCGAATTCCCCCGACGAGCGTGCCAAAGTCCCGATGGATTACCCACGGCGCATCGGTCGGAACGTACAGTCCGCCCTCGTCTCCACCCGCGATGATGTCGAGCCACGGCGGTTTGCCGTCCGCCGCCCCCGACAGCAGCCGACGGAAACGCACCGACACCCATTCCTGCATAGGGTTGTTAGAAGTCATAGTGCACATAGCCTATGGGTACAGTCTTTATCTACCAGCCGAGGAGACCCCATGACATCACTCACCAATGCCACCGTTCTCGTTATTGGTGCGGCGGGCGGAATCGGGCAGAGCCTCTGCGCCGCCCTTGCCGACGCCGGGGCAACGGTGATCGGCACAACGAAAGACGCGGCGAAGCTGTCGAGCCTTGCGACGACCACCTCGAGCCAGCGGGTCCTCGACCTTGCCGACGGTGACTCCATTGCCGCATTCCTGGACGACATCGAGGCGGACGACGTCGAGCTGACCGGAATAATCGTCGCCGCCGGTGTGGTCGGATTCGGTAACGCCGTTGACGTCCCCGCGGCCGGCTTCGACCGAATGATGGCCATCAATGCGACGGGACCGATCCACGTGCTCTCGGCGCTGTCCCCCATCGTCGGACAATCGGGCGACGGTTTCGTTGTGACGCTCTCGGGCATGATTGCCGAGACTCCGATGGCGGGTCTGTCGGCGTACTCCGCGAGCAAGGCCGCCCTGCACGCGTTCAGTGTCGCGGCTGGGCGCGAGTTCCGTCGACTCGGAGTGCGATTCATCGATGCACGTCCCGGTCACACCGAATCCGGGTTAGCTACGCGGGCGCTCTTCGGGGAAGCGCCCAACTTCGGTGCAGGTCTCACGACCGACGCGGTTGCGGCTCGAATTGTCGCCGCCATCCTCAACGATGAGAAAGACCTCCCGAGCGCAGCGTTCGTTTAGGGCTTGACCCTCGCGGTTTGAGCACTGGTCAACGTCACCGATGTGTATCCCAGCTTGCTAGCCAAAATTCTCACCGAAATCTTTTTTCCCTTGTCGGCTTTCGTCAACTTGTAGTTCGACCGTGTCGCAGACGAAATCGTTGACTCGTTGCGAAGCCACTGATAACCGACCGACACTCCACTCATCCAGCCCGCTGCACGCGCGGTGAGAGTCTTTTTTACCTTTGCCGTCCCGGTGATGGCTGCTGTGCCCGAAGGGGAAATCGTTCCGGCTGAGACAACCACGCCCGAACTTGAAACGTTTGCAGGCGCGTAGTTGTTTTTCACTCCTAAGACTCGGTAGCTAATCGTTTTCCCAATGTCACTTGCCAGGATTGAATATGATGAATCGGTATCCTCCGTTGCCACGCCGTCCCTGAACCAAGTTGCGGAGTGAGACGTTCCTTCCGTCCACGTACCCACAGATCCCGTGAGTACGCCGCCAAAGACAGCGCTCCCAGAAATCGACGGAGTTCCGACGTCGAGAGTTGCAGCGGGGGAACCAGAAACAAGAATTCGGTATTCCCCAAGGCTCCCATAATCGGAATATCCCGTTGTGGTTCCAGGACCGTAGGGAGCACCGTCCACTGCAATGTAGTAGGTCATTCCCGGTGTTGTTGTTGCCGTGAAATCGGCGTCGAGCCCTGATGCACTCCGGGTACTGATCCGGAAAAAGTTTGGATTTGTGGTTGACAACAACGCGCCAGTCGAATCGAAAAGTTGGGCCTGAACGTCGAGGTTCGAACTTGACGAAGGTGAAGTGATACTCACAGCATGGCTTGAGGCAGTGGCCGTAAAAACGAAGTAATCGACATCCGAGCGGGTCGAAATGTAGCCACTGTTTTCAATTCCGTTTGTCAGTGAACTTGCCGTGCCCAGTGCATCCCCGTGTTCATCTGAGCGTATGTTCACACCGTTACCACTTATCACCGACACATCATCTTCAAATTGGTTGGCGGACGTGTAGGTGCCATTCGAGAACTGGACGAGCGGTTCGGAATACCCAACACCCATAATGGGCGCCCAGCCATCACGACCTTCGAAATATCCATCAACCGACGTACCGGGAGGATTAATCCCTCCGTCATGGGACAAACCGAGGTTGTGTCCGACCTCGTGGCTCACGATGTCGGAAATCACTTTTCCGTTGAATTCGGGTCTGGTGAAGTTCAGTGAAGGTCCCAGATACGTGTTGTAACCCGCGTAGTCGAATACATCGACATATGCGATTCCGCCACAACCACAGACTGTTTGGATGACATTTGCTTCATCGGTGATTACGGCTCGAACCCCAAAAACAAGGTCGGAGTCGCTCGACCGCCGAATCGCGGCGGAACCCGGATCTTGAGTAGTTACATTCACGTCAAAAGGCGCATAATCCTCGGCTACCGCCGACCAGGTATCGATGATGTTCTGAAGTTCAACATCGCTGAAGGTGGACGTATCGCCATCAACGTCGTAGGCGGGCATTTGCATTTGCTCGTTGGTGTAATCGTCCGAATTGTCGGAAGGTGTATTTCGGTTTTGCCAAATCGTCCCAACCAGAGAGTGCCCGGTGAAGTCCAGATAGATCGTTCGATTAGCACCCGGCAAGCTGTTCAATAGGAATGCGTCTGCCAACGGTACGTCGGCCACAGGAGTTGCAGACTCTGGTGAGGCGACGATCGGTGCTGGATCGGCGCGACGCGGTTCGACAACGAAGGCACGACCCTGGCTGTCAACTCGGACTGATTCGTCCTCAATCGACGAGAGCCACGCATTTCGGGAAACGCGGGTCGTGGGTATCCACGTCCGCGGACTTCCACCGTTCGATTCCACGTAATCCGCAAGCGATTGAAATTTTGCAAAGAATTTCGAACGACTGTCGCGAGACGCTGACTCTGCCGAAGAATCCGGCGCGACCACCGTCGCGCTGACACACGCAATGACCGCCAGGAAAAGCGCGGCGAATCGCCCGATTCGAAACGTAGGTGTGATCACTCGAAAAGCCTAACTTTCTTTTGTCGCAGCCGACATGAACACAACGAAAACTTGTCGGTCTGGTCACTGAGTCGGCTTCAACGAATGGGGACCATACCCGCAACACCCGCCGACAATTCGCGCGCCCAGATTCACCCACTCGTCGATGTGCGCGGCTGTCGCGAATTCCCGGTCGCCGGACCATGCCATCGAGCCCGAATCCCATTTCTGCCCCGCATTGGGGTAAACAACGAACGGCAAATCAGTGTCGACTCCGGACAGTGTCGGCGTGATGACGGATAGAGGCGAGCAATTGATCCCGACGGCCATCACATTCACATAATCCTCGACCAGTTCGCACGCCTCGGCGAAGGTTCCCCCACCACTGACCGCGCCGGGCTCGGTCACGGTGAACGAAACCCAGAACGGTATATCGGCGCCCTTCGATTCGATGAGTTCCAGAAGGACTCGAACCTCGGCGACGTCGGGCATTGTTTCCAAAGCGAGCAGGTCTGGAGCGCTGTCCAGCAGGATGTCGAGGCGACGATCGTGATAGTCGCGGATGACGCTGTCGGTGACCCCGTAGTTTCCGCGAAATTCTGAGCCGTCGTTCAAATGTGCCCCAAATGGTCCGATGCTCGACGCGACGAGTGTGTCCTCGTTGGCCGCGAGACGCGCGGCCGTAGTCGAATTGCGCAGAGCTCGTTCAACGTCGTCATCCGTCCACCCAACGCGCCGACCACCCTCGAACGACACCTGATACGACCCCGTAATGATGATGTCTGCGCCGGCGTCAACGAACGAACGATGGGCGGTGGTCACGGCATCGGGGTTCGACAACAGCAACTCGCCCGTCCACATCGCGCCGTCGACGGATAATCCCTGAGCTTCGAGCGCGGTGGACAGCCCGCCGTCGAGCGCAAAAACATGGAGGTCGGTCATGCTCGTTCTTCGGCGATGGAATTCCCGCCGTCGACGACCAGCACTTGGCCCGTGACGTAGGCGGCTTCGGTACTTGCGAGAAAGCCGATACACGCGGCAACTTCTTCGGGAATCGCCGAGCGGCCGACGGGAACAGTGTGTCCCTGGCGTGCTTCGTGTGGGGTCTGCGAACCGGTCGCGATCCACCCCGGTGCAACGGTGTTCGCCGTGATTCCCGCTGCCGCCTCGTCGATGGCGAGCGATCGCATGAGCCCGACCATTCCCGCCTTGCTCGCCGCGTAAGCCGCGTCGTTCACCATTGCCATTACGGGTCCGGTCACCGAGGCAACCGAAATGATTCGCCCGTGACCGCTCGCGCGGAGGGCGGGAAGCGCGGCTTTGCTGACCAAAAACGCGGTGGTTAGATTGCGGGTGAGTGATGCGTCCCACTCGGCTCGGGTCATGTCGGCGACCGACCCGGTCTCGCCCGAGGCCTCCATTGGGTTTGCAACACTCGTCATTCCGGCGTTGTTGACCACGATGTCGATTCGTCCAACCGCCTCAATAACCCGCTCAATCAGTCCATCTACCTCGGCATCGACGGTGAGATCCGCTGCCGACGACAACGCCGTGATTCCTTCGGCCCGAAGTTCTGCTTCGCGGTCAGCAACCCGGTCACTCGCACCCGTCAGAAAAACCGTGGCGCCCATTCGACCGAGAAACCGCGCGGTGGTGAAACCGATTCCTGTTGGGGATCCGGCGCCGGTTACAAGGGCCACTCGGCCATCGAGGCGAAACACGCTTTCGGTTGACATGGTTCCACCGTAGCCGTGTGCCCGCATTTACTGCGGGCGACCGCCATTCATAAGGGACATAGAGATGGACAGCATCGCGCGGTGAAGGCGGGTGACTAGTTCACCCTGGCGAATCCCGAGGTCCTGCGAAACGTCAGACATCGTGCGTTTTTCAATGAGCAGACCGCGTGCGACGGACTGGAGAGCGTCGGGCAACTCGGCCACCGCTTTTTCCAGTTGTTCCGCCGGGATTTTGGACAGGTCTGGCTCGTCCCCTTCAAAAGAGACGTCGAGGTCAAAAAAGTTTGCCATGGTGAACCCTTTCCTTAGACAAAGTTAGCGCGATATTTCTGGACAACCGATCGCATTCCGATCCCACAAACCCCGACCATCTTCCCTGATCGGTAGTACCCGAAAACGCAGTCACCGCTGATGTCTCCATCGATCAATTTCACGTCGTCGGCGAGCGCCAGCACGCCGTAGGCGAGCAGGTGGTTGTCGTACTGGTCGGTCCAGAACGACGGGATGGGACGGAACTCGCCCTGGGCTTGTTCCGTGAAAACTTGAGCGACGCGTTTCGCCGTTTCGGTCGGGATGTTCCAGTGCTCGATTTGACGGGCGTCGTCGTCGTAAGCGGGGTTCGGGAAACGGGCGACATCACCAACGACAAACACGTTGTTCCAAGGGTCGCCGTTCTGCCTCAGCGCACGAAG
>Ga0214921_10010118_pt1 | contig 11740 bp, 18 predicted proteins | sample LL1505_MetaG_FD_177992 | JGI IMG/M metagenome (GOLD analysis project Ga0214921, IMG submission 177992) | Freshwater microbial communities from Lake Lanier, Atlanta, Georgia, United States - LL-1505 | ecosystem: Environmental > Aquatic > Freshwater > Lake | place: USA: Georgia | collected...
TGAAGGAGAAGGGGGTCGAGCGGGGAGCAGTCTGCCAGGTCCGCGACCTGTCCAGCTCCCTGCCCGAGGATCTGGGCGGGGTGCCGTTCCGCAGCGGTGACTTCACCCTCTACGCCCCGCAGAAGTGGATGGCCGACGTCTGCGACCCGGAAGCGTACGGTGTCCTCGTCCTCGATGACCTGCCCGCGGCCTCGACGGCTGTGCAGGTCGCGGCTCGCCAGATCTCCCTGGAGCACCGCGTCCACGACAGTCACATCAGCCCTCAGGTGATGGTGATCGTCACCGGCAACCGCCGCGAGGACAAGTCCGCGGCGAGCACTCTGCCGGCTCACTTCCGCAACTCGGTCATGCTGCTCACGGTGGAGCCCGAGTTCAAGAAGTGGGAGACGTGGTACCACGACCAAGGCTACGACGCGCTCGTGAGCCAGTTCCTCACGTTCCGTCCGTCGCACTTCAGTCAGCTCCCCAAGGACGCGGACACGGTCGGGGCGTTCGCTACGCCGCGCACTTGGGAGATGCTGGCCCGCGTCATCCCGGTCGGCCGCGAGACCGGCAACCTTCGTGACATGGCCGCTGGCCTCGTCGGCGAGGGTGTGACCACGGAGCTGATGGCTTTCGAGCTCATCCGTTCCGAGCTGGTCGACCCCGCGAAGGTGCTCGCGGACCCGGAGGGTGCTCTCCCCAACCCCCGGGCCATCCTCAACAGCCCTGACCGCATGATCGCAATGGTCTGTGGTCTCGCTGATGCTGCCATCCAGAAGGCTGGCAGCGGCACCAAGGCGGCGCCCAAGGCCTACGAGGAGTACCTCAAGGCCCTGGCTTACGTCACCGAGGCAGGGGGACGTGAGTACGTGGCGACTTCGGTCACCACCTTCATCAGCCACCGTGGCAACTTCCGCAAGCTCAAGGATGCGGTCGCGGCGGTCAACACCGAGCCTCGAGTGCGAGCCATGCTCACCACGCTCGCGGCCTGCTTCAAGGAGGTCTGATGCCTACCACGATGGAACGCTTCAACGAGGCTCGGGTGTGGCTGAACACCCGGGTCCCGTTCCTCGGATACATGACCCTCAAGCTCAAGGCCAGGGTCGCGACGGAGCTGGACGGAGTGCCCACCGCAGGGGTGGCCCCGGACGGGACGCTCGTCCTGAACGAGAAGTTCATGGAGACACTCGACGACGCGGAGTTCCGCTTCGTGATGTGCCATGAGGTTCTTCATCCTGCTCTGGGCTTCTGGGCGCGGCAGAAGAGCCGTGACTCGCTCGGCTTCAACATCGCTCACGACTTCGCGATCAACCTGATCATCGACGCTTTCGCGAAGCAGCATCCCAACCACATCAGGATGCCGAAGGTCGGGTTGATCGACTCCAAGTACGAAGGCATGTCCGCCGAGGAGATCTACGACGCGCTCCCCAAGGGCAAGCAGCCCGGCGGGATGGGTGGAGACTGTCGCGGCGACCTCGCTGAGTCCAGCGACGGTCAGGCGGCAGGGCGCGGGGATCAGGCGGCACAGAACAACCTCGACCGGGACTGGCGAATCCACACGGAGGCGGCCCGCCAGGTGCATGAGACGGCACTCGGTAAGGGTTCGCTCCCCGCGGGGGTGCAGAAGATCCTCGACGAGTTGCTCGACCCCAAGGTTCACTGGTCTACGGTGCTCTCGCAGTGGCTCGGGGAGAACGCCGGCAAGCAGGACTTCACCTACCAGCGGCCTTCGCGTCGCAGCGAGTCCGTGGGTGAGATTCTGCCCGGCATCGTTCGCAGCGACCTTCCCGACGTCACCATCCTCTGGGACACCAGCGGATCGATGTCCGGCCAAGAGGTTGCCATCCTCTCCGAGGTCGCGGACATCGTGGACGAGTTGGGCCTGACCATCCGGCTCATCGTCTGCGACTGCACCATCCACGCCGACGTGGACCGCATTGACAACGTGGAGGCTCTCATCCCCCACGTCAGGGGCGGAGGCGGGTCGAGCTTCACCCCGGCCTTTGACCGACTGGCCGAGGAGTGCAACACCTCGGTCGTGGTCGCGTTCACCGATGGCTACATCGATGTCCCGGCGTTGCAGCCCGACTCGCTCAAGGGCGTGCTCTGGGTCATCACCGACCGTGGGCAGCGCCCTGCGTCCTGGGGCCGAGCGATCCAGCTCGACAAGGACGGCTACGTCGAAGAGGCGTAGCAACCTGCCCCCTCGCCGCTGCGCGGTGAGAGGTCAGTAATGGTGTCGGCGCCTCTCTCGCAGAGGGGGCGTCGGCACTTCGCTTACAGGCTGACGGCTTGAGTCCCACGGGTGCTCGCCTCGCCAACACAGTCCATCAACGTCAACCCCGGAGTGTTCTTCATGGAACCGAGCGCGATGATGTTCAACAACAGGGTGAAGTTCTTCAACTTTACCCACTACAACACGCAGGACCTCGTGCGTGCCATGGAGGCACCTCTCAGAGCGCGTCTCGCAGCAGGGTGCATCGACACGAGGGAAGTCGATTACCCGGTGTCTACGATCCATCTCGCCTACGGGGCAACCCGAGACGCCAAGGTTAAGCTCATCGGAAGCACCTACCGCAACAACGGCATCCGCATCCGGCGGCCAAATCAACTCCACGACAACCCGATGGAGAGTTTGAGTGACACCTCACGGGAGGTGCCAATGCCGGTGGTGCAGGAACTGCTTCAGGTTGCCGCGAGACTGTTTGCTCCCAGCCCGGCATGGGACCCCGTTCAACGCCGACGGAAGAATGATGTGGACATGCGCTCCATCGCCGCAGTCACTACAATCCGAATCGAGGACACAGTACGAACCAAGCTCCCGAAGGGCTACATGAGCCCGGAGCACGCACACCACACGGCGTGGCGTCGTGCTTCCCTCATGCGCCGCAAGGCGGGAATCATTCTTCGGTCGGCGCAACTCATGGAGTCCACGGCCAGGAACTCGGCCAAGTACATCAAAGCCATTCCGGGCGGGCCCCAGATTCCCGCAGACCTTGCGGCTCGTGTTCGAGTGATCGAGAAGGAAGCAAGTGAGCTGTACCAGATCTTCGCAGGCATGGCCGCTCACATCTCAAACATGAACAAGGAGGACTGACAATGGCAACGTCGACTCACTCGGGGACGCTCAGCGTCTTCAACTACACCAACTACAACACGGATGACATCCTCGCTCTCATCGACGTGGTGGAGCGCGGTATTCCCAACTCGGGCCTCGGCAGAAGGCTTGCGTCCCGCATCATCGACGCCACCCCCAAGGGGGAGTTGCCGTCGCTGACCCTCAAGACCTTCACGGGGACGCCCCGCTGGGAGAAGGACTACACAGCAGGAGCGCCGACCAACAAGAGGCTGCTCTTCCTCGCACCCACCCGCTGGCACTTCCCGAACGAGTTCAGGATGCTGCCGCCGGACAAGATCTACTCCAGCGCGATCGAGGCCCTGGCAGCAGCGGCAGACACTCAGCAGCCGGTGGTGCCTGCGGACATGGTGCTCCAGCTTCGAGACAAGATCTGCGAACTCTACGACCACTACGGGTACCGCTACGGAAGGCCCGCTGAAGAACGGCCAGACGTCTCCGGCCTCTCGATCCGTATCGAGAGGAAGAAGGCGGCCAGTGCCCCCAAGCGCAGTCGCAAGGTTGTCGCTCTGGAGAACATCCAGAAGGCCAACATGGAAGTCTCGTGGCGGCTCGGGAGCGCCAAGGATCGTGTTCAGGGCTTCCAGCGGACTCTGGCTCGCATCGCCAGGGGCGCGCAGGTAGCAGGAATCAGTTGCAACTTCAGTGCTGACGTCAACGCCTGCATCCTCGCCCTCGAAGCGTTGGCTCAGGAGGCAGAACGAGTCGCCATCGAAGCTCGCCGCAAGCAGGAGGCCACATGAAGACCAAGAGTGGTTCGTGGGAGATCATCAACACCACCCGGTACAACACCGATGACCTGGTCGCGGTGTTCAATGCCTACGAAGACTGGATGAAAGCTCGCTGGAACCTCGTGCAGCCGGACAGGAACAGGGAGGAGGGGGTTGTCCGCATCGGGGACTACTCCCCTCAAACCACGCACTACCGCAGGACTCGATGGACAGTCGGCGGGCTCATCGAGGAGGTCACCCACTGCTACGTCCGCGGCCCCATGACGACAACTCGTCACATGCGAGACATCGGGTTGATCAAGCCCACGAAGCTCTACGACAACCCGGTTGAGGCTTTGTCTGCTCCGCGGGTTGACGGGCAGGAAGTGGTGCCCGTCGAGTTCATCAAGCAGTTGGTGGTGGACGCTATTCTGCGCTGCTACTCGCCCTCGCCGCAGCACTCTGACGTCTTCGAGACGTTCGACTTCTCGGCCGTGAACGTTCGCATCATGAAGAACAGAGCCGACAAGACTCCCGTGGGAGGGTCACGAGCGGCAAAACTGCTTTCCTTGCAGAACGCTCACGACCCTGCGAAGTGGGCAGCTCGGTCGATGCTGGTTGCCTTCGAGTCCTGGCGCACAGCCAACCTTGGCGTCGACAAGCGGTTCGCTGCACTTGGTCTTCCTCGCAGCGCCACGGAGGCGGCGGCTGATGAGTTCGCCGTGCATCTGAATGAGTTCCTGGAGCACGTTCGCGCTGACTCTGACCTCATCGCAAAGGAGAGGGAGTGATGCCAATGTCTGACTACCACCTCGAGACGCACCAGGTCGGTGACTTCACCGTGAAGATCTATCAGGATCCAGACCCCATGCACCCGGACGAGGGGAGCGACGACCTGTTCCTCGTGTCGTTCAGCAGTCACTTCCACGTCATCCGCAAGGGCACGTGGGAAGACGTTGGAGACTTCCGGGACTTCATTCATCCGCGCTATCAGGTGGACGGGTGGGACCCCGAGAAGGAGTTGCCCGAGCCGCTCATCAAGCCGGTGAGAGGGCCTGAGGATCCCATCTGGCGCTCGGTCTACGCGGAGAAGTGCTCGGACCAGATGGAGCAGCTTCTTCTGGCATCGGGAGAGGAGAGCGATTTCTCCAATCAGGAGGGCGCGGAGGCGGCCAACGAGGACTGGAATCTTCGCAGCGACATCTGGGACGCGTGGCAGTCCTACAAGAGAGCTCACGCAGAATGGGCCTGCTTCGTTGTCCGGGTCAACAACTACGGCGGCGGTAACATGAGCGTGAGTCTTCAAGAGATCTACGACGGCTCCGAAACAGACCGTTGGGGCAACCCCAAGGATGCGGACGGGTTCGTGATGGTCAAGAAGAGTGCTGGCTGGCACAGTCCTCCGCTCGATGTCGCGGACGATCTCATCAAAGAGTGGCAGGCCTACCTTGATGGCGAAGTCTACGGCTACGTCGTCGAGGACGAGAATGGAGAGCAGGTCGACTCATGCTGGGGTTTCTTGGCTGATCGGGAGGAGTGCCTGGCACAGGGAATGGACAGCGCCAAGTGGCATGACGAACACAGCCGGAAGCAACTCAAGCTCCCGCTACCAGTAGCGAAGGAGGTTCAAGATGGGTGCTAGAACCCTGATTCGCTTCGTGCGGGGAGCCGGTGGAGCGACAGTCGTCGACAAAGTCGTTCCCATGATCTACCTGCACTGGGGTGGCCCCCCGCAGATCATGGCTGAGACCTTCGACGAGTTCTTCGCCCGGATCGAGCGAGACGCCGGGAAGGACACTAGGTACAACGATCCAGAGTACCTCGCAGCCAGGTTCGTGGTGTTCGCTTCGGTGGAGTGTGGTTCTGCCGAGGATCCCGGCACGCTCGGCTTCACAGGCGTGGGTGTAACGGCAACGACGGTGGTCAAGGCCATTGAGGGCGGCTCGTTCACCTACGCTGTGGACTGTTCCGATAACGGACCGCGTCTCCGGCCCAAGATTCTGGTGGATGAAGTTCTGTTCACAGACACGCACGAGATCGCTCATCACTCCGTATGCACCATCGAGGACTTTCTAGACGCCCAGCGCAAGAACGAGGAGGAAGACAATGCCAAACTGGTGTAGCAATCGACTGACCGTCTTCGGGACTGAACACGCCCTCACGAGCTTCCTGAGTGCTGCTCGCACGGAGGAGTCGAGCTTCTCGTTTCAGGTCTTCGTGCCCTGTCCCGAAGAACTGAAGGAGACAACGAGCGGACACACCACCATCGACGGCGTGAGTGTGACCGTGTGGCGAAACGTCAGCCAGCCAGATGGCAAGATGCTCCAGGTCAGGATCACACCCGAGGACTTGGATCGCTTCAAGTGGCAGTACGGGGCCACGAACTGGTACGACTGGCAGATTCAGAACTGGGGTACCAAGTGGGACGTCGAGGCGCACGTGAGCAGCGACGCCATCGCTGACGGCGAGGTCAGCATTGACTTCGAGACCGCGTGGAGTCCCCCCAAGGAGTTTGTCCTCGCCGTGTCCAACAAGTTTCCTGCCCTGACTTTCACGCTGGACTACGCCGAGCCGGGTGTCGGCTTCGGAGGACGGGCCACCTACAGGGACGGCGATCTCGTGGAGGCGGTGGAAGCGGAAGATGCGGCGTCAGCCAAGCACCTGTCGGAGTGGCACTCTGACGCGATTGGCAGCATCGCCGAGGACGATGATGACGACGACGAGTGGTCCGAGGACGAGGAAGAAGACGAGGAGGTGACGAATGGTTGAAACAACTGAGGGCGGAACGGTGGTGACCGGCGCCCACATCGGGCTGTACGCAATGCTGGCCTTGAAGCAGCGACTCAAGCTCGAGGGCTTCGGCATGAAGTCGCGAGGCCCGTCGGCACTCAAAATGGCTCGTGACGCCTACGGGCTCACGGGGAACAGGGCGAAAGTGCTGGAGGACCTTCAGCGAATGATCGACACCTGGCAACCGCCGCAGGAGATCGAATGACAGACTACCAGAGAGGTCGCCGAGATGGCCTGCTTGCCCTGGCCGAGTGGGCTGAGGTGAGGCGAGAGCACTGGCAGAACGAGACGTACCGACATCAGTCGCTCGTGGGAGGGTCCCTGAACCGCATCAAGCATCGGGGGGCCAGCCGAATGGCGTCCTGGTGCATGAACAAGATGAGCATCTACCAAGAGATGGCAGAAGAAGCCCGCCGGATGGCGGAGGAGGAGCAGAATGGGTGACCGCTGCTGGGTAGAGGTGACCGTCCGCAAGGATCACGCTGAGCGGTTCCTGGAAATCGCAGGCTACGATCCCGAAAGCCGGCACGAGACAGAGCATGTAGTCGAGTTCGAGTTTCAGGAAGTGAACTACGGGATGGGGCACCAGCTCGACGAGGCCGCTGCTTCCGGACTCGAGTTCTACGGTCAGCACACCGCCGGGGACTCGTACGGGTGTGCCGAGTTCTTCACCGACGGCAAGGGGAGTGTCGAGTACATCCCCACGGGCGATGACAACTACGGCGTTGTCGTTTCCGGCTCCACGCCATCAGAGCGGTGGGCGCGCCTTCGAGAGCTGGAGACACGAATCGCACAGCGAAGTGAACTTGTCCGACGCATGAGCAACCCCCTGTACGACCTCATCAAGGAGTCAGCATGAGCGACATCATCACCGAAGCGGGCGAGTTCCGCTTCATCAACCGCACTCGGTACAGCAGCGAAGACATCGCAGCACTTTTCCTCGGGCGCCTCAGCACGGCCTCGATGCTGATGGGTTCTCCGGTGACCATCTCGCAGCGCGACCAGCGAGACCGTCCGAGCGTCTACGAACTGGGCGACTACAACCCGAACGTGGTCTGGGAAGCCGCGACCCAGTGGGACGGCCAGGTGCGTCGGAATGTCATGAAGGCCAACTTCGTCAACCCGCCGGGATGGGCGCACTCCAACAACTGGAAGATCAACTTCGTCACTCCTGACAAGCTCCACCAGAACCCGGTGGAGGCACTCGCGGCCATGAGTGAGCCTGATCCATCTGTTCCGCCCGAGTTCGTGACCCAACTGATGGATGTCTTTGACCGCTGCTTCGGTCTGGACATTCGTGACTGGCGTCGGCACCAGGAAGTGCGGGAAGGAATCTCGGCATGGGCACGAGGTCAGCGCATCCGCATTCTGCCGAAGAGGGAGAACACCGCTTCCTCGCCGACCAGGAAGGCCCGGCAGGATCGCTCGAACGCGATTTCCGGCTGCTCCGGGATGCTGGAAGCGCTCTACCCGGTGTGGCGTGCGGAGTCCGAGGTGTTGGCCCGCTTCAGCGCCATGAACTCCAGCCTGCAACAGGTGGGAGAGAGCATCCCCATGAGCAAGGAGAGGCTCAAGGAAGCCTTCGAGACTCTCACTCTGCTGAACGCTCTCACGAATGAGATGAAGAACAAACTGAGGTGAGGATGGTGTTCGTCACGGCAGGACGTGTGGGCAGCGAGTACAGGCGGTGCAAGCACTTCTACGTGATGCGCATCGCCGTCAAGCTCTACGAGATGAAGACGGGTCGCGATGGAGTGACTCGTCTTCGCTACGCAGGGTTCGTGCCGGGGACTGACACCCTGGATCGCTACATCCGAGACAAGAAGGTGAAGCTCGCGAAGGAACACGCAGCCAAGGTTGGCGGTGTCTACCACGACTTCATCAAGCACAACAAGGTGGTGCCCCCGATGGTGGCACTTTCACTTTCTCTGGAGGGCTGAATGAGAAACCGAGACTACCCCGGCACGTGCTGTGACCGGTGCTTCAAGAAGAGCATGGCGTACATCATGTCGATGTACAACACCCAGTGGATCTGCATGGACTGCAAGGACAAAGAGCAGAAGCGGGAAGACTATCAGCAGGCGGTCGACCGCGACGTTGCCGAGTACATGCAGCGAGTGGAGGCAGCCCGTGGACGCTGAGACACTCTCGACCCACAAGGTCTTCGACGTTCAGGTGCCGGGCAACTGGGACACCTTCCAAGCACCCGGCGACACGGAGTTCAGGGAGCGAAAGGACAACGGGATCTTTCCCGTGGCCTGGCACACGGACTCGACGCCCGACTCTGCTTCCATCCAGATCTCGGACGTCGTGACCGAGTGGTCGTTCGTGGCGATGTTCCACGTCACGGTCTGGTTCGGCGGCATCGGCAACTCTGTGCTCGTCCGCGACCCAGTCAGTTTGGCCTTTTTCCTCACGCAGACCTACTCCGGCCTGAAACCCTTCATGCGTAAGTACGACCTGGTGATTCCATGAACGAGCGCACCATCACGGCCTGCAACATCGGGCCGTACCCCAAGTCCTTCTTCGACCCCATGCCTGCGGTCAACGTGACCTACAGCGACGGGACGACGGAGAAACTCTTCACCTTCTACCCGGACGAGCTCTCGTTCAGCGAGAGAGAGTTCATCGGCAAGACCCGAGATCAGGCCATGTCTCTGCGGCATCGCAAGGACGTGGCTTACCTGCAATCCTAGGAGGCAACATGGGATGGGACTGGCTGAAGGCGGCAGACTCCTTCAAGCGCTGCCGCAACAAGTTCAACGGACGGCTCATCGCCAAGAACACCTACCTCAAGCCCTGCGGCAGGGATGACAAAGGTGAACACATCTACCAACTGACCTACTGCAACACGGCCCTAGTGCGCTGGCACGCGGACGGCACCCTTCAAGTGCGTACTGCAGGCTGGGACACGAACACCACGAGGAGACGGATCACCTACTTTGCCGGTGTCATCAGCGGGAAGGTGACAACGAGGAGAGGAGAGACGATCCGCCTTTTCGACAACTACCGAGTGGACGCATCCCGGCACGCATGTCAGACCCTTGATGAGTCAGAGTGGGTCACGCTCCACCGCGACGAGAACCGCAACACGTTTTGGATGGGCAAGGATGGTACTCCACTCCAGGGAAGGCTGGAGGTGGTTGCCAACCGCAAGAGGTCTCCGAAGCGCAACCCCCTCGCCAAGATGTGCAGGGGCGATGTCTTCGTGAACGATTCGGGCAAGGCCTACATCGCGCTCAATGGCGGAGGGGGCAGGATGCGGCTTGTCCGCTACCACGGCGACCCTCGACCCGACCTGTGCAGGGTCGAGTATCTGGACAGCATAACTGTGACCGAGATCTTCTCGCTCTCCATGCAGGCGGGCGGGTGGACGGTCGGCGAACGGTTTGAGGGAGGCATGTAATGGACATCGACGCACTCCGGTATCTGACGCAGAGCCGGGACGTAAATCAGCTCAAGGCAAACTCGACAGCACTCATTGATACGCTCAAGAGCGTGTCTGCCCCAGTGAACGAAGGTTCTCGGTGGGGCTTCTTCATGATCGGTCTTTCAGCGGCCTGCGTGATCGAGGGATGGGTGAGCCATGATCTCAACAGCGAGAAGCGTGCTCCGTGCAAGGACCTTGTGGCGGCGTGGTGCGACTTCTGCACGAAAGCCAGCGCCGGACGCTGGTTCGTGGACGACTCGACCCTCGTCGAGATGATGGACAGGATCCTGCTCCTCGAGAACCAGCGCCTGGCTGAGGACGGCTGGGTCAAAGACTCGTTCGAGCACTCCTATCTCTACCGCTACAAGGAGTACGCGTTCGACAACCTCGAACTTGACGGCAACTTCATCTTCAACCTGCCTACGACCCCGGAGGGATGACATGGGCTACTACGCTTCCAACCCCGAGAGCGACATCTGCATCAAGCGAGAGAATGTCGCGGAGGCACTCTCGGTCATCAAGAAGATGTACGAGGTAGACGAGGGTATCGCCAAACCGCGCTTCTCGTGGGTGGACGAGGAGACGGTGATGAACGCCCTGACTCTGGACGATGCCCTGGCGGAGTGGCGCTGGGACACGGAGTTCAGCGACGACGGTGACCTCGTCAGCGTCACGTTCTCAGGCGAGAAGCTCGGCGATGACGAGGACCTGTGGTTCAACCTCGCGCACCTGATCGAGCACGGGAGCTACATCGAGATGCTCGGTGAGGACGACACCAGATGGCGCTGGGTCTTCTGGCGCGGTGAGTTCCGCACGGAGCACCCCCGAATCATCTGGGACTACCAGCAGATGACTCCCGCGATGGAGCTCGCGGAGACGATCGGAGAGGAACTCGCAGAAACCGCTTGATTGCCGTTTGACAAAGAAACGGCTTTCCCGATAAGGGGGGCGAGGGGGATGACCTCTCGCTCCCCTTTCTTTCACCCACGAGGACAGGACATGGACACCAGCAAGCTCAAGCTCAACTACGACCAGTACGCCGTCGAACTCGCAGACGGGAGCTACATCGGACCCTTCAAGACCTGGGGTCAGGCCACCGTCTCCAAGGCGCACAACAGTGGCGTCTGCATCATCAAGTGCACGGGCATCGGCGAACTTCAGCCCGACACCCACTCGGACGGGACGGTGACCGACCGGGGCACCATCAGCAACCCGAAGCGCCAGGAGGAGAGCGTGAAGAAGGAGGACACGGTGGGTCAGCCCATCATCACCGAGCCCGTCCGCGAGAGCGGTCAGGTCACCTACACCGCGAAACACGCCGAGGTCGATGCTGAGGCTGCGGAGCGTGTGAAGCGTCACGAGGAGCACGTCAAGCAGTTCGGCATCGCGATGGCCCCGCCCATCTACGCGCCGGGCTTCGTGACCGAGAAGCTGGGTGGCGACAACTTCCACCTCTCGCACAAGCAGCACCGCGAGATGCCGATGACCGTCGAGGGTCTGCAAGGCATCAAGGATGCAGTCCGAGCGGAGAAGCGTCTGGACCTGACGCTCCACCCGCAGCGTCTTCGGATGCTCCCCAACGGCCTGCTCTACCGCGTTGACGGTGCGAAGAACCCGGACGGTACGCCCCGCACCATCGTGCTCGAGGGTAACGGCCTTCGGCAGCTGTGCGCCCGGATGACGGATCAGTTC
>Ga0214921_10010120_pt1 | contig 11739 bp, 10 predicted proteins | sample LL1505_MetaG_FD_177992 | JGI IMG/M metagenome (GOLD analysis project Ga0214921, IMG submission 177992) | Freshwater microbial communities from Lake Lanier, Atlanta, Georgia, United States - LL-1505 | ecosystem: Environmental > Aquatic > Freshwater > Lake | place: USA: Georgia | collected...
TTATAAAGCCTGGCAACGACCTACTCTTCCGTGCCTTAAGACAAAGTACCATTGGCGCTAAAGGGCTTAACTGCCGAGTTCGGAATGGGATCGGGTGTTACTCCTTTGCAATAATCACCAGGCACAAAGTTTCTATTTTTTTTTAACTGAATTGTAAATAGATTTTAATTTAATATTTTTTTAAAAAATCAGCATAAGTGAGAAAAAAACCATTTTTAAGACCTACTTTAGGTCTCCATCCATATTTTTTAGCGATAGAAATATCTAAAAGTTTTCTTGGTGTTCCATCAGGCTTTGTTTTGTCAAAGTGAATATTAATTTTTATATTTAAGAATTTCATTATTAACTTAGCATACTGTTCAATTCTTATATCTTTACCTGTGCCAATATTGATCAAACTTTCTTTTGTCTTCTTATTTAAGAACAATACACAAGCATCCGCGATATCATCTACATAAATTAATTCTCTCTTTGGCTTACCTGTTCCCCAAAGAATAATTTTATTTATTTTTTTAGTTTTAGCATCATGAATTTTTTTTATTAATGCTGGAAAAAAATGTGAATTATGCAAATTATAATTATCATTAGGACCGTAAGTATTAGACGGCATTAAACATTTATAATTAGTTCCATATTGAATATTATAACTCTCGCACATTTTAATTCCTGCAATTTTTGCTATAGCGTAGGGTTCATTTGTATGTTCTAGCGATCCGGTTAGTAAATATTTTTCTTTGATTGGCTGTTTGCAATTTTTTGGATAAACGCAACTTGAACCTAAAAATATCAAATTATTTACTTTATTTAAAAAAGCTGAATGTATTATGTTATTTTGAATTGCCAAATTTTCATAAATAAAATCAGCTCTATATTTGTTATTTGCATTTATTCCGCCTACTTTCGCGGCAGCAATAATAATTGCTTGTGGTTTATGCCGTTTTAAAAAAAAAAATACTTTTTTTTGGTTAGTTAAATCTAATTTTTTTTTGTCAGCAATTAATATATTTTTATAACCTAAAAAATTTAATCTTCTTAAAATTGCCGAACCAACTAAGCCTTTATGTCCAGCAATATAGATTTTAGAGTCTTTTGTGATCACTACTTAACCCTAGTACTTTAAGCTCATTTACGATCATTTCTTTTGCGAGTTGTTTTATATTAATTTTTGGTTTCCATCCTAAGATTTTTTTTGCTTTACTATAATCGCCTAGTAACGTGTCAACCTCCAACGGTCTTAGATAACTTGGATCACATTCAATTATACTTATTCCTTTATCGTTGTAGGCTTTTTCATTAAGACCTTTGCCTGACCATTTGATTTTAATGTCAAGTTCCTTGGCTACAATATTAATAAAATCCTTCACTGTATATTGTGTTCCAGTTGCAATTACAAAATCATCTGGTTTTTTTAATTGTAAAATTCTCCACATGGCATCAACATATTCTTTTGCATGACCCCAATCTCTCTTGGCATATAAGTTTCCAATATATAATTTCTTTTGCATCCCTAATTTAATCTTACACATGCCAATCGTGATTTTTCTTGTAACAAATGTTTCTCCCCTAACTGGACTTTCGTGATTAAATAAGATTCCATTTGCGGCAAATATATTATAAGCTTCTCGATAATTTATAGTTACCCAATGAGCATACAATTTTGCAACTCCATACGGACTTCTTGGATAAAATGAAGTTTTCTCATTTTGCGGAACTGCTTGCACCTTACCAAACATCTCAGACGTTCCTGCCTGATAAAATTTTGTTTTATTAATTAAATTATTAGAGCGTATAGCCTCCAAAATTCTTAAAGCTCCCAAAGCATCTGCATTAGCAGTATATTCTGGGGACTCAAATGAAACAGCAACGTGAGATTGAGCCGCCAGATTATATATTTCGCAAGGTTTAATTTTTTTAATGATAGAAGCTACAGATGTTGAGTCAGTTATATCACCATAGTGTAGATATAATTTCTTTTTACTCTCATGTGGGTCTTGATAGAGATGATCAATTCTTCCAGTATTTATAGACGAAGATCTTCGCTTTACACCATGAACTTCATAATTCTTCTTTATTAAAAACTCCGCAAGATAAGAACCATCCTGTCCTGTAATCCCAAAAATAAGTGCTTTTTTTTTCATTAATTAGTTCGAAAAAATTTTTTTTAAATATTGTACTATTAAATATTTTAAAATTAAAAAACCATCAAGTAAAGCATTGACTTTTTTTTTTCCTTTAATTCTTTTTCTTTCGAAATCATCAATACATAAATATTTGTAACCCATATTTGTTACTTTGATTGGTATCTCCGGACAAATTCTAAAATCAAAGCACTTAAGTTTTAAATTATTAAAAGACAAAGTTTTGCCTAATATAAAAGTATAAAGAATATCAGTAATATTTAAATTTAAAAAAAAATTTCCAAACCAAGTAAAAAATTTATTGCCTACAAAGGTAAGTAAATTATCATCTTCGCTTCCTCCTTTGCCTTGGTATCTTGATGCAAAAATAAAATCATAATCAAATTTTTTAATTTTATTGAGCATATTAATAACTGATTGGGGATTCATTGATCCATCCGCATTTATTATACATAAAAATTTTGTTGTAGTTTTTTTTATCCCTTCTATTAACGCGCTGCCATATCCACTTTTTTTTTGAAATAATATTTTTACTTTAAAATTTTTAATTGAATTAATAGTTTCTAAATCTGAACTATCAAGAATTACAATTTTTTTGCAATTTATAAACTTTAGCTCTTTTAAAAAAACAGGCAAAGATTCGGATTCTCTCTTTGTGGGTATTAATAACGTTAGATCAGAAAAATTTTTATTTTTTTTCAATTTTATAATAAATTATTTAAATATAAGTATTATGTGAATTACATTAAAATATAAGATACTTAAACTTAAATGTCTTTAATTTCAGTTATAATGCCTTATCGGCAAAAAAGAGAATATGTTGATAAAGCTATTAAATCAGTATTGAGACAAACATATAAAAAATTTGAGTTAATAATTATATTTGATGATGAAAAAAAAGATGATCTTAATTTTATAAAGTTAATTACTAAAAATAAAAAAAAAATTAAAATAATAATAAATAAAAAAAATATAGGTGCTGGCGCTTCTAGAAATAAAGGCATAAACAAAGCAAAAGGTAAATATATAGCGTTTATCGATAGCGATGATTTTTGGAAACCCAATAAATTACAACAACAATTTGAATTTATAAAATCTAATAAATATAAATTTATCTTTAGTTCTTATCTAATAAAAAATGATAACAAAATTAAAATTCGTTATGCAAAAAAAAAATTAAATTACAATGACCTTTTGAAATCATGCGATATAGGTCTATCTACTGTAATGCTTGAAAAAAGAATTATACCAAAAAATATATTTCCAATATTGAAAACGAAAGAAGATTACGTAGCCTGGCTAAAAATTTTAAGAAAAAAAGTAATTGCTCATGGGCAAAAGGATGTATTCGTTATCTGGAATAAGACAAAAAACTCTTTGTCAAATTCTATAATAAGAAAATTAATAGATGCATTTAATGTTTACTACTCTTATGAGAAATTACCATTGATGATATCTTTAATTTTTGTCTTTAGACTTTCATTAAATTATTTAATTAAAAATCTTAAATAAGAATTTACTAATCTCAGTATATTAAACTTTTAAAAATTATAAAATAAACAAAATACAAAAAAAAATATAAAGTATAAATGCAAAAAATATAAATTAATTATTTTATTTTTGATATTCATAAAAATGATTTTAGATTTTACTAAACTAAAAAAAAATATCATGAAAAATGGGTCAAAATACTTTTGATAAATAGTTGCAAGAGGAAAACTTAAAAATAAAATCGCTAGTAAAATATAATTTTCAATTTTATTGCTTAAAAAAAAATAATTAAGACTTAATATAAAAATACAAAAGATTATAAATAAAAAAATATTTAGATTTAAGTTTAAAACGGTAATTAATTTAACGAAGACTCCCCCCCCATTAATGGGTGGGTTAATTAACGTTATGTTTAATGCTAAATTTAATAATAGAATAAAAAAAGCAAAACTAATTAAAAAAAAAGGCAAAGCCACATTTTTTTTATAGTAAAGAATTATTTCTTTAGTCTCAAAAAAAATAATTGGCATCAAATAAAAGAAGATAATAGAAGAAATAATTATAATATTATTAAAATAATTAAATGAGAGAAAATTATTATTAATAAAAAAATTTTTATTTAAAATAATGTCATGCAAAAACCCTATAGCAGGAAAAATTAATAAAAAGTTTAATATTAAAAGTAAAATAAAATTTTTTTTATTTAATGAATAAAAATATTTATATAAGTAATACAAACCAAATAAACAATAATAATACCTTATATAACAACATAACGCTAAAAATGAGAAACATAATATTGAAAAAATTTTATTATTATTTTTTTCAGATTTAAAAAAAAATAGAATCGATAATAAAAAAAATAATAAACTTAAATTATCTCCGTTTAACCAAATGGCCGTACCTATAAAATATGGAGAATAAAAAATAGTTAATGATAAAAGAAAGATATAAAAATTATTAATATTATATTTAATTCTTAAAACTAAGAAAAAAATATAAGGAATTAAAGAACTTATAAGTATATTAATTACTCTAAGAATTTCAAAATTATTAAATATCTTTTGTAATAAAGCCATAAAAATATAAAAAACTGGTGAATGATGGTAACTCTTAAAAAAAAACTCAGCATACTCAAAATTTATACTTACCGAAAAATTTTTTATAACCTCTTGAAATAATTGATAATCCTGTTTTGCGCCACCACTTGGATTAATATTAAAATATAATCCTAAAAATAATAATGAAATATATAAAAAGTATATTCTAATTTTTTTATTAATGAACATTTTAAATTTTAATTTTTATTTAATATAAAATTTATTTGTATAAAATTTTTAGCTCTGAAAGCGTTAATTTTTTATAAAAAATAGTATAATTACTAAATTCCTTGATGCCGATTGGAACGCTGTCAAATTTTAAGGGAGTATTAGAACAATCATTTTGTTTATCTAATTTACACTTATTAAAGTCTTCAATTATTTTTTTTATATTTGCTGAAACTGCTTCATATTCATTTTTATCTATTTGATAATAAGGATTTAAAAAAGGGTTATAATCATACTTTACATATTCTTTATATATTCGATAAATATTTCTATTAAAAAAAACAAGAAAAGAAAAAATAATTAAAGAAAATATAATAATTTTTTTATTTAAAAAATTATTGTCTGAAGAAGACAAAATAAAGCATATAGGAATAAAAATAAATAACGCAATAATTGCAAATCCACCCCCATAACGCAAATCAGGATTTTTTATAAACCAAAGAAAAATTAATGACGTTAAAAAAAGGAATAGAACAGTAAAATCCTTTTTTTTACTAATTGTTAAATTATTTTTAATCTTAGTTCTGGTTTTAAAACATATTAAAAAAATCAATGATAAAAGTGTGAGACCAAGTAAATAATCTGATAATTTATAAAAAAAATATCTATCAATCCAATTGTTAACCCAATTAAATCCTTGAATATAATTTAATGGATCATTAACTCGAAAATTTGGACCAGCTCCTGCTTTACTCCATTGTTCATACCAATTCATTTGAGCAACTACCATTCCTTTACTTTTGCTCCATGAAAATTCCTCAAAACAAGTTTTTGCGATAGGATAAATGATACAACCGTTGTTTATAAAATTAAAAAAGATTGCGTAAAAAATTGAAAAAAAGGAAAAAATGATAGATTTGGATTTAAAATAAAATATCAGTAATTCTTTTTTTTTTTTAAAAAAAATAAATAACAGTACAAATATAAATAAATAAATTATGTAGAAAGATTTAAGTGTAATACTTAACGAAACTAATAAAACTAAAATTGTTATTAATCTTTTTTCGTTCGAAATAATAAATTCTATTAATAACGAAAAAATAAGTAATATTAAAATACTCGCAGATCTATCTGTTCCATGTTCAGATAATCTTGAGAAAAAAATGTTTATAAAAACTAAATTAATTAAATTAATGTAAAAAATAAAATCTAACTTTTTTAACTTATAATTTAAAACTTTATTTAAAAATATAAGATTAACAAATCCTAAAATATACATTGGGCCAAAATTAAAAAGATTTTTTTCTATGATCGGCAAATAAAATAATGAATGCAGATAGAATAATGATGAATGATGATTAAATCCATAATGAAACCAAGGAAGTCCAAATTGAATTTTGTAATTGGTTATCTGACTAATATAAAGATAATGATAGTGTGGAAAATCATCATGGGTCTTGCTGATATAAAAACCTATAGATAGAATCAAGAAAACTAATATAGATGAAAGTAAATTTCTTTTTAAAATGTAACTTTTATTAAAATAAAAAAAAAAAAATAATCCAGAAATGATTATAAAAATATTATGAATTTTATTATGGGGAATAATTAAATTAGTTGTATAGGAAATTAATATTAAAAATAAAATTCCGAAAATTCCAAGATAACCATAGTTAATAAACTTCAATTCATTTTTTTTAAATACGTAGGAACTTAATAAAAAACCATAACCCAAAATCGAAAAAAAAATTGTAAAGTAAAAGATGTTTAAAAGAATTATTTCTTTCATTATTTGTTAAAAAAAATTAATATAAATTAAATATTAGTACAAACAGTATAATATATGGCCAGTTATATAAATGTTAATAATAAAAAATTAACAATTATTTTTCCTATTTTTTTAATTTCTATATTCCCAATAAGTCTGTTAATTGGGGCTGCAATTGCTAATATTTTTGTTGCATTGATAGTTTTTTTTCTATTTTTAAATTTGATCAAAGAAAAAAAATTAGAAATTTTTAATGATAAAATTTTTTATTTATTATTATTTTTTTGGTTTTTTCTTATATTTATTTTATTTTTTTCAATAGATATCCCAAATTCAACAAGTAGAACTTTTTCATTTATTTTTTTTATTTTTTTTGCGTATTCAATTAAATATTTTTTTAACTATGAAAATAATAAATATTTAAATTATATACTTTTTATTTGGTCTATTATTATTTTTACAGTAGCTCTAGATTGTATTTATGAATATTTTGTTGGACAAAATCTTATTGGTAATAAATCAGAATTTCACGGAAGAATTTCTAGTTTTTTAGGAAAAGAATTAAAAATCGGTCATTTTTTTTTAGGTTTTGCGCCTTTGATTATTGCTTATATCTACTCTAGAGATAAGTTTAACAAAGACAATTTGTTAATAATTTTATTTCTTATTTTTAATATAATCTCATTTATAATAGGTGAACGTTCAAATTTTATAAGATTTTTTTTTTCAACTTTAGTTTTTTTGATACTAACTTATAAAATAAAAACTAAAAAAATAATTTTTATAATATTTATTCTTTTTTCTATTATCTTTTCAACTATTTATTCGAATAACTATTATAAAACCAGATTTTTACCATCAGAAATTCTAGAAAAATCTAAAATTATTAATTACCTCAAATCAACGCAATATATGGCTCATTACGATACTGCTATTAAAATATTTTTAAATCATCCCTTAACAGGCATTGGACTCAAAAATTTTTACATAGAATGCCAAGATATAAAATATATTAATCCAAATTTAGCGGCAAATAATCTTAGATGTTCTACGCATCCTCATCAACATCATTTAGAAATTTTGTCTAGCATTGGTATTGTTGGTTATTTATTTTTCATATTTGTTTTTGGTTATTTTTTAATAATAAGTTTTGAATCTATTTTAAAAAATAAAAATTCAATTCAACTAGCGTCTTATTTATATATTGTTTTTTTTCTTTTAATGCCTCTTCCAACTGGAAGTTTTTTTACAAGTTGGGGGGCATCAATTTTTTGGCTCAATTTGGGAATAATTTTAGCTTTTAAACAAAAAAAATAAAAATTTTTATTATTTTTTTAATTTATTTAAGCACTTTTCTTCGTATGTTTAAATTTTTAAGAATAATATAAATAACAGAATATAATAAAATATTTATTAAAATAAATGTTATTAAATTTTTTGTTCTAGAAATAAAATTTATTGAATAATAAAAAATAAAAAAATTATAAATTCCAATTAATAATGATGTGGCAATATCACTCTTCTTTTTTTTTAAATTAAATTTATTTTTAAAAAAAGTAGCAAACAAATAATGTAAATGTAGATTATCTGGAAAAAAAGAGGATTTTTTTTTTAATAATCTTCTACTGATAGTGAACAGTAACTCAAAACAAGGGTACCATAAAAGTAATATTATAAAAAAAGGTGAAACAAATAAATTATTGTTATTATAAAAAACTATTAAAAATATTCCAGAAAAAATTGATAAAAAGTAACTGCCGTTATCTCCTAAATACAATAGTTCAAAAGCATTAAGAATATAAATTATAAACAATACGAAAATAACTTTCTTCACTATTAGGTGGTCAATAATCAAAGATGTTGGAAGCAATAATAATATCAAAAAAACAATCAAATAATTTGTAAGTAGAAATGTATTAATTCCATCTATAAAATTTGAGCCATTAATCAAAACCATCAAACAGAAAATACAAAAAAGAATATTTAGTATTCTGTAGTTAATTAAGGAATCCAGAAAAACTATTTTTGTCGAGGATAATTGAAATTGAAAATAGACCAAAAAAAAAAATAAAATTAAAAACTGAAAAAAAAATCTTGTAAAGGGTGATTTTAGATAATTTAAATCAGCAGATAAGCCTAAAAAAAATAATCCAGAATATAATATTAATAAATAATAATTATTAATCTCAAATATAAATAAAAAACTTATTAAAATTAAAACACCACCTAAAAGGGGAGTTTTTTTTTTTGAGAATTTACTTTTGTGAGGTAAAGATTTATCGTCTAATAAAAAATTTTTTGCATAACAAATTTTTCTTAGCAAAAAAAATAAAGGTATAATAAAAAGTAAATAAATAAATTCCATTTTTATTTATTCTCTAAAAAATTACCATTAAAAGATAAAAAAAATTTAAAAAAGGTGTAATCATTAGATCTTTTCTTTGCAATAATTGTTTTATTAAAAATTTTAGTTTTGTCGTCTTTTAAAAATTTTAAAATAGCTTCTACTAAACTGTTGAAACTATTATTAGTAAACAAATATCCTCCTTTTTCATCTCTTCCAATAAAGTCAGCAGGACCACTCGGGCAGTCACTAGAAATAAATATTTTATTAGAAGCCGCCGACATTATCATAACAAAACCAGGATCCTCCCATAAGGAAGTATTAATTACACATAAAGATCTACGTATATAATTATATATATTTTTCTTATAACCCAATAACAAAACTTTATCTTTTATACCTAAATTATTTATTAAATTTAATAGTTCATCTTCTTTTTCACCATCTCCAAGAATAACTAATTTTAATTCTGGGTAATTAATTGAAATTTCCTTAAATGCATTTATTAAAATTTTATGATTTTTTTGATGGGTTAATCTTCCGACCGATAAAATAAATTTTTCATTTATTAATTTTTCTTCAATAATTTCTTTCTTTTGTTTATTTATTTCACTTATATTAAATATAGGATCTTTTAATAAAATAATTTTCTCAGAGTCAAAAATATTTAAACCTAAAATGTAATTAAAAGTGCTCACAGTAGGACAGCAAATTTTGTATATTTTTTTTGATGTTAATTTCCAAAAACAACCTCTTAAAAAATGAATTTTAGGAAACCCTGATATATTTAGAATAAATTTAGTATTGTTAAAAAAAAATAAAGAAATAAATAATGGCAGTGATGTCACAAGCTGACAAAAAAGATAGTTAGGTTTTTCTTTTTTTAGCACTTTGAACAGCGGTAAAAAACATAAAATAAAAATTAAAAAATAATATAACCTACTCCAAAAAAAACCTCTTTTATTAGATATTAATTTTAAATTAAAATTTAATAAATTTAAAATATTTACATTTATTAATTTTAATTTATCTGTACTATCATTCCATTCGCCTGTTGCATTGAGAAGAGTAATATTAATATTGCTGTTTCCATATTTTTTTATGGCTTGAATTGAATTTAATACCTTATCAACTACACCTGTTCTTGAATTAAATGGGGCCCAATAAAAAATTTTCATTAATTAAATAATCTCAAATAAAGTCTATCAATGGAAAAAAGTGTAATTTTTGCACAATAAATTATAAACATGTTAAGTGAAATAATAAACTAAACTAATAATTTGTTAAAAAAAAAACAGAGAAATATACTAGTATTTATACCGTCTATTGAAGGCGGTGGTGTAGAAAAAAATCTTTTTTTAATTATAAATTTTTTAATTAAGAATAATTTTAACATTGTTCTTATAACTGCAAATCCTGAGAGTAAAAATAAATTTCATAAAAAAATTAAGATTATAAGTCCAAAAAATAAAAATACTCGTAATTTTTCAAGATATAAAAAATATATTTATTGCCTATTTTTATTATTCAAATTTTTATCAAATAATAATTTTACCGTACTATCATTTCAAGCGAACCTTTATGCTATAATAGTTGCAAAGGTTCTCTGTAGAAAAATTATCGTTAGATCAAACTCATCTCCAAGTGGATGGTCGCAAAATCCTGTAAAGAAAAATATTTATAAAATGTTATTTAAATTAGCAGATTCAATAATTGTAAATTCTAAAGATTTTTCAAAACAAATGTACGAAATGTTTAATGTTAAATGCAAAGTTATTTATAATCCGCTAAATAAAGAAGAGATAATAAAAAAGGGTAAAGAAAGATTTTTTAACAAGTTTTTATATAAAAATAAAAATTTTTTTAAAATAATTTCTGTTGGAAGGTTTGTTGATCAAAAAGATCATCTAACTTTACTTAAAGCTTTTCAAATAATTTATAAAAAAATTGATTCTAAACTAATTTTGATGGGACAAGGAATAAATAAAGAAAAATATTTACAATTTATTAAAAATAATAATCTCCAAAATAATGTATTAATTTTAAAATTTAACAATAATCCATACAAAGTAATTAGTAATGCCAATATATTTATTTTGTCATCTCAATATGAAGGTCTGCCCAATGTTTTGCTTGAAGCTATAGCGTTAAAAAAATTTATTATATCGACTAACTGCCCAACTGGACCAAGAGAAATACTAATGAACGGAAAACTTGGACTTTTATATAAAGTTGGTGACTACAGAAATCTATCAAAGTTAATACTTAAATATTACTATAATCAAAAAAAATTTAATTATAAAATTCAAGAAGCTTATAAAAGTTTAAATAGATTCGATTTTAATAAAAATTGTCAAAAGTATTTAAAATTATTAAACAACTCTTAAATGTCTTTAAAAATATCTATTATCACTCCTACACTTAATTCTGATAAATACTTAGAAAGATGCATTAAAAGTATTCAGAATCAAAACTACAATAATATTGAACATATTATCATAGATGGCGAGTCTAAAGATGAAACTAAAAACATAATAAAAAAATACCAAAACAATAAAACTATACTTATTTCAGAAAAAGATGATGGAATCTGGGATGCAATGAATAAAGGTTTAAAAATTGCTTCAGGTAATATTGTAGGTTTTTTGAACTCAGATGATTACTATTACCCTGATGCTATTAAAACTGTAGTGAAATATTTTAATAATAATAATATCGATTTTTTATTTG
>Ga0214921_10010121_pt1 | contig 11739 bp, 9 predicted proteins | sample LL1505_MetaG_FD_177992 | JGI IMG/M metagenome (GOLD analysis project Ga0214921, IMG submission 177992) | Freshwater microbial communities from Lake Lanier, Atlanta, Georgia, United States - LL-1505 | ecosystem: Environmental > Aquatic > Freshwater > Lake | place: USA: Georgia | collected 2015-05-28
GGGGCTCGATGGCGTCGTATTCGGCTTTGAGGCGTTCGGTCTCGGCGAGTTTGATGGCATCCTCCGCTGCGCGGACTGCGGCGCGGGCATCGGTGGCCTTGCGGAGGGCGGCCAATTGATCGCGGGCTTGGAATTTTTCATCGAGCAAGACTTTGTGGCTCTGCATCTCGCAGATGGAGGCTTTGTCAGTCTGCCCGAGGAGGCGGTAGACGCGGGCGAGGAGGCGCTGGGCGCGGACGAATTTCGGCGCGAGGCGCAGGCAGTTCAGGAGCGGGCGCTCGGCTTGGGCGAATTGCTCGAGTTGGATGAGCGCGGCCCCGAGGAGGAAATGCCCGAGTGGATTTCCATATTGGAAGCTGATGGCTTCCAGGGCGGACTCCACCGCTTCGGCGGGGCGGTCGCTGTGGAGTTGGATGCGGGCGAGTGTGAGGAAGGCCTGGGGATTGTGCGGATCGGCTGTGAGGACATGCCGGGCGGCGGCTTCGGCATTTTCCCACTGCCGGAGGGCGAGGTAGCTCTGCGCGAGCATGAGCTGGAGGCCCGATTCGGCGGGGTTTTTCTCCCGCACACGCTCGAGCGCGCTGAGGGCGGCGGGGAAGTCTTTTTTCTGGATGGCGATGGAGGCCTTGATGAGATCGGCCTGCTCGGTGCGGCTGAAGGTCTCCGAAGCTCGGGCGATCGTGGCATCCGCCTCATCGAGGAGGCCGAGTTGGAGCTGGCAGGTGGCCAGCACCTGCGCGTAGTCGGTGCGGGCGGGCTGGGCGTGGTAGCAGGCCTCGAGGAGCGGCAGGGCCATTTCGTAGCGTTGCCCATACATGCAGGCGCGGGCCATATTCCAATCGTTCTCGCGCTCGGTCTCGGCTTTGGCTTGGCCGGGATCGTCGGGAATCTCGTCGATGTAGCCGAGGGCGACGAATTGCTCGAGCAGGGCCTTATCCGCATCGGGGCCGGATTCCGCGCGTGTCTGGCGGGGAGCATCCGGGTTTTCCCATGTGGGCCGAGTTGCGACAGGGCGCCGCTCGGTGAAGGCATCCTCAAGCACGCGCCCCTCCATATCCTCGCCGACGGGTAACCCAAAGAAATGCAGCACAGTAGGTGCGATATCGAGCAGGCGGGCGCCGAAGACCAATTCGTCTTTCTTGAAGCCGGGCCCGCAGGCGGCGATGACGCCTTGCGGGCGGTGCCACACCGTGATGCCTGCCGGCACGCGGGGCGTGAATTTCGGCCGCAAGTGGTCGCTGTGGAAGCCGTGGTCGGAGACGAGCATCACAGCCGTATCCGGCCCGGCGAGCTGCATAAGTCGCTGGAGGAAGAGGTCGTGCAGGCGGTAGGTGCTATTCACGACCTCGCGATACATTTCAAAGTCGGCCTCGGGGATGCCCTCCATGCGCGGCGCGTGGTAGGGCATGAACTGGTGGCTGATCTCATCCACCGCCCGGTAGTAAACCGCCATGAAGTCCCAGTCGGGGTCGGCTTCCATGAGGTGCGTAGCGGCATTATGCGTGGAGAAGGCCTCGGCGAGCTTCTGCGCGAGCATCCACAGGCGTTGATCCTTCGTCTGGTCCACCTCCGGGGCGTTGGGCACAAAAAGCCGGATCACCTCGTCGGGATCGATCTCGTGGGGGCTTACGCGCAGGTCATCCATCGTCTCCGCCAACTCCGGCGGCCAGTAGGTGCCGGGCGGCGGCGCGAGCCACTCGGAGGGATCTTGATCCTTTTGTGTGCCGCTGAGGTGGCAGAACATGTTCGACACCATCTTGCCATCAAGATGCTGCTCGCCTTGGGTGGCAAACCAACTCACGACATGGCTGCGCAGACCGCGCTCGCCGAGCATTTCCCACAAGGCGCGGCATGTCCGCGTGGCAGCGGAGACCGGCACCACCGCGCCACTCCTCGGGTCCACCTCGGTAAACCCCGGCACACCGTGGTGATACGCCATCTTGCCCGTGGCGATCGAGGTCCAGAGCATCGGCGAGAGCTGCGGCTCGAGCGTGGTGAGATTCCCACTCACCCCGCTCTCGACCAGACGCGCTACGCCAGGCAACGCGCCCGCATCAAGGAGCGGGTGGATGATTTTCCAATCCGCGGAATCCCAGCCGACAAGGAGGAGTTTTTTTCGCAAGAGGTGTTTTGTGCCCTAAAAGTGAAAGAGATGTGCGGCTTTACGATAGGGAAACCGCTTCGGCCTGCTTCTTCTTGGCCCGCTGGCGCTGGATGGCCACCCCCCCCGCGCCGAGGGCGAGGAGTAACAGCGAAGAGGCCACTTGGCCGGGCTCGGGAACCGCGCTGGTGCCCGTATCTCCCGCTGCGATCGCCACATTTGCAACGCTCTCGTAGGCTCCGGAGTAGATTTGGAATGTGTCGGTTGCGCCAGCCCAAGTCACCTCCAGCCAGCCATAGTTCCCTTGGTTTGTTTTGAATCCCATGTAGCTTCCTGGTCCGAAATCGGGGGATTCAGTCCCACCAAGGGAAAAAATATTGCTAATCCCCGATTTCCAATTGGCCGAAGAGTCAATGGATTGGTATGGCGTGAACTTTACTGGACTTGCAATGCTTGAGCCTGTTGCAAAAGAAAGGCCACCTTCGCCGACGATGCCCTTTGGTGCGAACCCGTTCATGTTAAAGGCCTGTATCGTCCCTCCATTAAAAATCGGGAAGTGATTCTTGTTAGTAGAGCCGCCGGGGCTCACTCCTGCATTGATACCATCGAGATCAAAGCCGGTGCTGGTGATGTCGATTAAAACGATTGCCGCATCAGCCGCAGGCGTGGCGGCTAAGCCTGCCCCAATGCCGGTGGCAAGGTAGGTTGCGAGGCGGTTGGAATTTTGTTTGATTGAGCGATTTTTGGAAGGACTTGTTTTCATCGGGGTTGGTGATAGGGGCGCGTCCATGAAGCGCATAGAGAAAAAATAAAAAATGTGACGAAACGGTCAAAAACAGGGACGAACACGCCAGCGGGGCGAAAATGGAGAGGAAAACGAGAACGGAGCGTTTGAAGAAGGTTTGGACAGAATCGGAGCGGAGCGGAGAAAGACTGCTGCAGGCAGCCCGAAGGGTGAGCGCAGCGAATCAATTAACAAAATTAACCGAATTATAGGAGTAGGTTGGAAAGCATTTGATCTGACCCGAACTCTTCCTTCCCTTGGGCCGAGAGGCTCAACTCAATTTTGTTAATTCTTTCAATTCTGTCTAAAAATGCGTTTACTGTCCATGCGACGCCGCTTTGCGGCTGAAGCTTAGCCCTGCCTCTTCTTGGCTTGGCGTCGGTTGAGTGCCACACCCGCCGCGCCGAGGGCGAGGAGGGCAATGGTCGAGGGCTCGGGCACTGCAGTGGCTCCGGCTGCGATCGCCACACCTGCAACGCTTTCGTAAGCTCCGGAGTAGATTTGGAATGTGTCGGTGGCACCAGCCCAAGTCACCTCCAGCCAGCCGAGGTTCCCTTGGGCTGTTTTGAATGCCATGTAGCTTCCTGGTCCGAAATCAGGGGATTCAGTCGAACCACACTTGAAAGCACTGTAGCCGCCCATTACCCAATTGGCCGAGGAACTAATGGACTGGTTTAGTGTGAACTTTACTGGACTAGCAAGTCCTGAGCCTGCTGCAAAAGTAAGGTAATTAAAGCCCATCATGCCTTTAGCAACACTATCGTTAAAAATTCGTAGTTTCCCTCCACCAGAAATCGGAAAGTTCGGCTTGATTGTATAGTCGCCAGGGCTTGTTCCTGCATTCTCCCCAAGGAGATTAAAGCCGGTGGCGCTCAGATCGATATTGACGATAGCCGCGTCAGCCGAAGGCGTGGCGACTAAGCCAGCTCCGATGCCAGTGGCAAGGTAGGCGGCGAGGCGGTTGGAATTTGGTTTGAGCGAACGATTTTTGGAGTGAGTTGTTTTCATCGGGATCGTTGATAGGGGCGCGTCCATGAAGCGCATAGCAAAAAAATAAAAAATGTGACGAAACGGTTCAAAACGGGGATGAACAGGCCAGAGAGGGGGGAATCCAGCAGAATTAACCACAAGGACACGGAGAACACGGAGTAGATTGCAAGCTGATACAAAGAACACACCAACTTCAACTTGCTGCCAAACCTCACTTTCTACTCCGTGCTCTCCGTGTCCGTGGTTAAATTTTTCTGCCGATCCTGGGACGCCAAGGGCCATGCGGGACGATGGCCCTCCCGTGGGGATTACGATAGGGAAACCGCTTCGGCTTGCTGCTTCTTCTTGGCCCGCTGGCGCTGGATGCCCACGCCCGCCGCGCCGAGGGCGAGGAGAAGCAACGAAGAGGCCACTTGCCCTGGCTCGGGAACCGCGCTGGTGCCGCCGCCCGTGGCTCCAGCGAGGATAGCCACATTTGCAACGCTCTCGTAGGCCCCGGAGTAGATTTGGAATGTGTCGGTTGCGCCAGCCCAAGTCACCTCCAGCCAGCCGTAGTTCCCTTGGGCTGTTTTGAATCCCAAGTAGCTTCCTGATCCGAAATCTGGGGATTCATAAGGCCCATATTTAAAAAAATTGCTCAAGCTGGCACTCCAATTGGCCAGAGAGCCAATGGATTGGTTGATCGTAAAATTTACCGGACTTGCATAGCTTGAGCTTGAGCTTGCGGCAAATTGAAGGCCATTGTAGCCACCGATGCCCGATGTAGTCCCCATAAAGTTGTTTATAACATACAATCCCCCTCCACTAGAAATCGGGAAATTCGGCTTAATAGCATAGACGCCAGGGCTCAGCCCCGCATTGACACCATCGATACCAAAGCCGGTGCTGGTGATGTCGATAGTAACGATGGCCGCGTCGGCCACAGGCGTGGCGACTATGCCAGCCCCGATGCCGGTGGCGAGGTAGGCGGCGAGGCGGTTGGAGTTTGGTTTGAGCGAGCGATTTTTGGAAAGATTTGTTTTCATCGGAGCAACTTATACGGACGCCGCGCTGAAACGCATAGCAAAAAAATAAAAAATGTGACGAAACGGTTCAAAACAGGGACGAACAGGCCAGCGGGGTGGGAATACAGTAGATTTAACCACAGAGGACACGGAGTAGATTGCAAGCTGATACAAAGAACACACCAACTTCAACTTGCTGCCAAACATCACTTTCTACTCCGTGCTCTCCGTGTCCTCTGTGGTTAAATAAATGATTTTGCTGTCCATGAATTTGCCGATTCCATTCCGCATTTTTACGAAATCGTCACATTCCGTCCCATGAGGCCGAAATGCTTTGCGGCAGTGAGGAGGTGTTTATCGTTGGAATAGATTTCGCGGAAGCCGTGTTCCTTCGCGCAGGCCAAGTGGAGGGCGTCCGAGGCACGGAGGAAAATTTTTGCTGGAAGGACCGCGAAGTTTTTCGAGGCTTTATCGAGCAAGGCGGGCGTCGCGTCGAACCAGGTCCACAGGCCCGCCGTGTTGTCCGCCTCGAATTGGGAAACGAGACACTCGTGTGTGGCCGGGTCGATCTGTGACTCCCGCAACTTTCGGTGAAAGGCGGCGGCAAGTTCCAATCGACCGAGGGCAAGCGACGCGACACCTGTTTGCGCGTCAATCAACGAACGCACTTCCCGACTGCCGGGCTCATCCACATAATACTTAAGCAGGTAGGCGGTGTCGCAGTAGATCACAGGTCGCGCAGTGCGGAAGTTTCCCGAAGACGCGAGGTGCTGTCTGTATTGGATTTCAATTTCCCCGCAATAAGGGCCGCCTCGAAGGCAGGCAGCAGTTTGCGGCGTTCGCCCAGTGTTTTTGCGTGAGGCACGGCGAGTTGCAAAGGGGTGATGCGGGCGGCAGGCTTCCCATTCTCGGTGATGATGACTTCCGTATCTTGCGAGGCGAGGCGGACATAGTGTCCGGTGCGAGCGTGGAGTTCGCGAATGGGGATTTGGATTGTAGTCATGTTCACAAACCGTGACACGCGAGACACAATAAGTCAACCGGCCAACGCTTGACGAATCGGACGGCGATGGCCTCCGCTCGTAGCCTACGGGTCGGAGAGCCTGCGCCGTCCCTTGGATGCAAAGGCGGCGTTGCCGCGCAAGTCGGACGGCGATGGCGCGCCATCCCTACCCCAGCGAACGAGCGCGCTTCAAAACTTGCAGGGATGACCTTTGCCTTACTCGCACCCTGCTCGCTGCGCCCTTCGGGCCATCTACGATGTGCCTCCTCGGCACCGCCCTGTGCCTCGCTTGTGTCGTCCGATGTTTGCGGCGGCTTACCAAGGCGTAGACGCACAGCACATAGGCTGGAGTCGCCCTCGTCTGGGATGCGCACGCTCCGCGGAGACGCCGCTGCGCGGCTGAGGCTTGGGACGACACGGCGGTCATCCCTCCATTTGGAACGAAGGGGGCGACTGCCCAGAAAATAGACTTTATTTCTCTAAAAGTATCGTTTATTGATACAAAGCCGTGCCAATAAAGCATTCATTTTCTTTGCCGACCGGTTCGCCGCTCCTTTCGCATGGGCAACTCAAGGACGCGCTGGCGGCTTATGGGAATCCGCGCATGAAGATATCGCGGATGTTGGCGGCGGGGGAGTTGATAGCCCTGCGGCGCGGACTCTATCTGCGCGACCACGCGATCGAACCGCTGGCCTTGGCTTCGGCAATCTACGGGCCGTCTTATGTAAGTTTTGAATCTGCGCTGGCCTGGCACGCTCTGATCCCCGAGCGCGTGGAGGAAGTCACGAGCGCCACACTGAGGCGTCCAGCCCAATTTGAAACTCCGGTGGGTCGTTTCCGCTACCGGCATGTTCCGTCCCGGGTTTTTGCCATCGGGATCGAGCGTGTGGAGGATTCGCAGTGTCCATGGCTCTTGGCCTCTCCGACGAAGGCCCTCTGTGATACCGTGGCGCTCGATGCCTCGATTCGCTCGCAGAAGGATGTGCGCGCTTGGTTCGAGGCGATGCGGATCGAGGAAGTGCCTGTGCTCGATCAGGAGCAACTCGCTGCATGCGCCGCAAGTTATGGCAGGCCCTCGGTGCGCCACCTTGCCCGTTACTTTCAGAAAAACCCGACCACCCCATGATCCATCCGGCGCTCACCGGTCTCATCGACCGCTACCAACCCCGGTCTTCCCAAGACTATCAGAATGCCGTTCGTGAGATCGTGCAGGAGGTGGCTTTACTTGGACTCTGGCGCACCCCGTTCTACGAACATGCCGCGTTCTATGGAGGCAGCGCCCTCCGGATTTTCCATGGTCTGCAGCGCTTCTCCGAAGATCTGGATTTCTCCCTGCTCCAGCCCAAGCCCGACTTCTCCCTCAAACCCTACTTGGGATCCGTGGCGGACGAATTGATGGCTTGGGGTTTCGAGTTTCGGGCGGAAGGGATCGAGAAAAAGAAAGCGTCGTCCATCGAGTCGGCGTTCCTGAAAGGCAGCACGATGATCAACCTTCTGCAAATCGGAGCGCCGCAGGAAATCGCCTCGCGCCTTCCCAAGGGGCAGCTCATCCAAATCAAGCTCGAGATCGATATCGATCCTCCACCCGGGGCAACCACCGAGACACTCACCCGCCTCGTGCCCACGCCGCACCAAGTGCGCCTCTACGATCCCCCCAGTCTTTTCGCCGGCAAACTTCATGCGGTGCTGTGCCGGAATTGGAAGAGCCGCGTCAAGGGGCGGGACTTTTACGATTTCCTCTGGTATGTCGGCCGCCGTGTTCCGGTGAACCTTGGCCACTTGGAGGCCCGCATGCGCCAGTCGGGAGATTGGCCGATGGAAACGCCGCTCGATACCGAGGGACTGCGCAAAAGGCTGGAAGAGCGATTTGCCACGGTGAATTTCAACCAAGCGAAAGAGGATATCGCCCCCTTTCTCAAAGATCCGCGCGAACTCAGCCTGTGGAGCTCTGGATTTTTCATGGAGCTGATTCCTCAGATTCGCACATCTTGATGGGTAAGGAAAGCGACTGAGACGCAAAGACCAAGGGAGAATAGTCGTCTCGATCCTGCCATCGAACGACTTACCCACGCAGGCGGGACGCCCGCGCTACGGGGCTGGCGCGGGAGCGCCTCTCGGAAAACAACTGGAGGGCGATGCTCCGTCAGCGCCCACATTTGCGGCGAAGCCGCCATAATCAGAGACGCCGCTTCGCGGCTGAGGCTTGGGACGACACGGCGGTCATCCCTCCATTTGGAACGAAGAGGGGCGTCCAACGCGCGTGCGTGCGCGGCAGAGCCCTTCCCTACAATGGTTTACAAATTATTCTCTGGCATGTCTTGTTCGTGCCATTCAACCGGGGCGGGTTGCTCCTGAGGTTGCTCCGTAGGCGGTTCCACAAGCGGCTCCAGAGGCGTTTCCATAAGTGGCTTGGGTGGCTTTTCTATTAGTACTCTTTCTTCAGGGCTGAGCTGAGCTTGGTCGATCGTCGCGGCGAGGGCCTCAGCTTCTTCGGGGCGGTTCATTTTCCGCAGGATGGCGACACGGATGGCTCGATTGGCAGCGGGGGCGTTTTTTCGGAGTGGGAGCGTATCGTAAAGGGCGTCGGCTTGGGCGATCTCGCCGAGGCGGAGCAAGGCGAGCGCGGCGATGTGGCGGGTGCTGCGCTTGTTGGGAGATTTTTTATGTGCTTCGAGTGCGATCTCGGCAGCTTGGGATATATTTTCTCCAACAATAAGTTGTTGGTAAGCGAGTTCCCTGCGGGCCGAGGGTGAGTCTGGTAAAAACCCGAGCATTTCCTGATAGATCGGAATCAAGTCCCGAGCCGGCGTGGCAGCGGGCAACTGGCTGAGAACCAGCCGAAATCCTTCGTCGGAGGTGTCCTTGTTGCGTGCCAGGGCCCAAGCAAGCCGCTTGGATTCTTCGGAATGCCCGAACTTCCATGTCGTTTCGACCAGCAGCTTGGCAAATGGGGCGGGCTCATTCAGGCAGCGGATTTCCAACTCGGTCCACAAGGCTTTGGCGCGCTCCTCATCGCCATTTTTCTCGGCGGCATGCGCCATAAAGAGGAGCCGAAGCGACGGAGCGGTGAGTGGCAGATTCCAACTGCGCAGGAAGGAGTTCATTTCCTCCCAATTTTCCAAGCGTGCCAGTGCAACGAGATACGGGAAAAACCAGACATCCTCCGAGACGGCGCGCTTTTCCCGGATGTAGTCGATGGCACTCTGGTATTCCTGATGAGAGATCAGCCAATAGGCGAGCGCCAAGGCGTCGGGATTTTCGGCCGTAGCACGCTCCAGTATGAGACTTTCAACAAGGGCTTTTTCTTGCGAGGGGTCGCTGGCGAGTTCCAGATTTGCGGCTGATAAAAGATCGTTGCCATCGTGCAGCGGGTGGACCTTGATCTGCTCTGCCAGTTCGTGGGGCGGAAGCGCGGCGTCTTGGGGATTTCCCAACGCCTGCACCGCGAGAAGTCGCAGCGCGGCCAGGCCGGTGGGGGTGGTTTTTTTCGATAGCGGGAGCAGGATATCGTAGCCGCCTTCCGCATTCTCTGCCATTGCAGCCACTCCACCTTCGAACAGGATTTTGTCGGCATCCTCCGCGTTCCCGCACGAGGCAGAGGCGGATTTGGCGAGTTCTACGGCCTCGGCATTCTCTCCGTCGAGGCGCTTGAGGCGGATTTCGAGGATGGTCCGCCGTGTGGAGGGGGCTTGGGCGAGTTGACCCAGTGCCTGGCGGGCGATCTCCGTCATATTGAGATTCAGCGACTTCTCAGCGAGAATCAGGAGTTCTTCTGGTGTTGCGGCATCCAACGCCATGAGCCTCTGCGTGTCACTGAGAGCGGCGGGCACACCCCTCGAGGCATTGAGAATCCGGACACCCCGCTGCACATCCGGCGACTCGGGGCGGAGCATTTGGGCCACCTGGAGAAATTTCGAGGCCCCCTCGATTTGACCCTGCGCCATCGCTGCTTCAAATTTCGACATCTGCTCCTGCACACGCAGGGATTTGAGCTTGCTGTGCACCTTGGGAGCCACGACCAGGCCCATGATGGCTAGAAAAGCCAAAACCAACACCCAGCGCACCCAGATGTATCCCAAGAAACGCAGGCTTTTTTTGAAAAATGACTTGCGCGATTTGCCGTGTGTAAAATCCGGCAGCGGCTTGCTCGAAAGCGGATCACTCATAACTCACTAAAAATTGAAGAAGGTTTGGACACAATTAACAGAATCGGAGCGGAGCGGAGAAAGACTGCTGCAGGCAGCCCAAAGGCTGAGCGCAGCGAATCAATTAACCGAATTTTAGGAACATCTATTAGGTTTTGAACTTTAGCGCGACGTTTTAACTTGTAGCGGCGTCTCTCTGAGCGCCGGAGTCGTTAACCATCGGCGGTCATAGACCACCGCTACAGTAGAGTCCAAAAGTATTCAGCTTTTGGTATTAACCGATTTATAGGAATAGGATAGGAAGCATTTGAGTTGGCCTGAACTCTTCGCTCTTTTGGGACGAGAGGCTCAACTCAATTTTGTTAATTCCGTCAATTGACTCGCTACGCTCACCCTTTGGGAGCGAGACTCTTTCTTTTAATCCAATATTCAGGACGCTTGTATCCATTCGCGATGGTTACAATGAATATCTCATCATGGCGGACCAAGTAGACGATATAATAGGGAAAGGATTTGCAATTGACCCTTCTGTATCCTTTTGCTCGGATGCGTGGCAACTCGCAGTTGGCCTCAATCTAATGAATGCCTTGTTTCACTTGGTTTTTAAGGCGAATACCAAGTCAGGGCGTGATATCCTCGTAATACTGAATGGCCTCGGATAATTCTTCTTCTGGTGCGTGAAGAATGTGGAGTTTCATCCTGGAAACCGACGGTCGAGTTCCGCGAATACTTCTGTGGTGCTCTTGAATTTTGCGCTGCCGTCATGGATGGAGTCGATCCTCCTGCTGATCTCTTGATCCCACGCCTCTTCGACGGTTGGATCAGGCTCGTCTTCTGTCTCGGAAACATCCAGGAGGATTCGCGCAAGGGTGAACCGTTGGATAGAAGGTAATTCCAAGGCATCTCTTGTGACATCAGAAAGAGCTTTCATGTTGAAATGTCACTCGCTCGTGCGGTCATGTCGAGAGGGGATTTTTTTCGGCGAGCTTTGGGGGATCATCAGTTTTCTAAGTGTTGCGCTGACTCCAACGGCACATAAACCCGAATGCGGCGCTTGAAGATGGAAATTTATTCCAGCAAGCAATTAATGGCGTGACTCGATCTCATCGCTGAGCTTGATACAGACGCCTCTACATAGCGCACAGAAAAAAATGTGACGAAACGGTTAAAAACAGGGACGAACAGGCCAGCGGGGCGGAAATGGAGGAGGAAATTAACCACGGAGCGTTTGAAGAAGGTTTGGACAGAATTAACAGAATTTTCAGAATTATAGGAATAGGTTGGAAAGCATTTGGCCTGAACTCTTCGCTCCCCTGAGACGAGTGGCTCAACTCAATTTTGTTAATTTTGTCAATTGACTCGCTACGCTCACCCTTCGGGCTGCCAGAGGCAGTCTTTCTCCGCTGCGCTCCGATTCTGTCTAAAAATCCCTCGCAGACACCGTGGCTGTATATTCCCATTTGACAAACGCATCATTTTTGATACGATTGAAGAAATGCCCGCCGCTCCGCGACCTCTTGCCACCCGCTTTTTTGCGACCGAATCGGGAAATGAGCCGGTGCGAGAGTGGCTCAAAAGCTTGCCAGTCGAGGATCGGAAGCAAATTGGTTCGGATATTCTGGCAGTGCAGTGGACTTGGCCCGTTGGAAAGCCTCTTGTGGACTCGCTGGGGGGCGGGCTTTGGGAAATTCGATCCTCGCTTGGCAACCGCA
>Ga0214921_10010123_pt1 | contig 11735 bp, 14 predicted proteins | sample LL1505_MetaG_FD_177992 | JGI IMG/M metagenome (GOLD analysis project Ga0214921, IMG submission 177992) | Freshwater microbial communities from Lake Lanier, Atlanta, Georgia, United States - LL-1505 | ecosystem: Environmental > Aquatic > Freshwater > Lake | place: USA: Georgia | collected...
AATACGGATATCTGGATGTTCAATATTCATAGCCCGAATAGCTTCTGCTACGGCGGTTATTTCTGATAACGTTACACAATGACGCTTCCTCTCTTCGTCTATTCGTTTGATGCTCGGTTGGATGAGAGCGACATATTGCGTTCCGCCGCGTTGCTTTCGTCGTCGCGTGTGTCTTCGTTTCTGATTCTTTCGACTCTTCTTCATCGAACTTATTTCTCCTGTATCGTTAGAAAATGGTTCATCACGACTTTGTACTTCAACCCGGAGATATTCTTACTATACGCGTAGGCGACGGCGACGATCGGTCAACCACCGCGCCGCGCAACAACAGTAATAGTAATCGGAATTGGGAAGGCGGCAAGCGGAAAAATACGACGCGGAAAGTCAAGGTCAGCGGTTATATGAAATTCTGTAAAGTTATGCGTCCTGAAATTCTAAAGGAAAATCCTGGTATAACATTCAAAGATGTTGGAAAACGTCTTGGTGAAAAATGGCGCTCGTTGTCCGCGACAGAAAAGAGTAGTTACTAGTTTCTCCGATTAAGCGCTGCGTCGTACGCCGCCTGCTGCGCAGATACCGTTGTCGGTGTTCCACCAATACGGTGAGCAGTTCCACCAAAAATATGAATCGCGTCGTAACGTAATTGTTCGCGTATTTTGAGAGGAATCACCGATAAATACGGGATTTTTTGATAATCGGCCAGAGTTTTTGGAGTGGAAGTCGCAGTCGCAGTGGCAGTGACAGGAATGCTTGTTTGAAGTTCGAAACTCGGCTGTATATCAATCTCCATAGAACCCGACGCAGGAACATAAATAGTTGTAGCCGTTTGCGGATATAGCATTTCGACTGAAAAATAGAGTAGCCCATCAATATTGATTGTAATCGTCGTTTCGCGCGTCAAAGTACTGTATAATCGTAATCCATTCCGAAGATGAACATACCAATCCTTTATTTCAAACAAATTCTTATTGTACGGTTTGATTACGAGTTTAGTACACGCGTGTATAGGAACGCACGCGAGAGTAATGTGCTGCGTCGTTTTGAGATGATTGAGCATCCACAATGGCATATAAATAATATCGGTGTCGCTATGAGTATTCATTACTGTACCGACAACGCGGAGACCGAGCGGATTCGTAAGTTGAAGAATACACGGTGTATGATTGAGGCTATGCGCAACGAGAATGTTTTTCGCAACGAGCAATCGGTCCGAACACTCATAATGTACTAAAGATTCGTGAGGAATCGACTTACATTGTACAAATGGAAGCACACGCATCCAACATTCGCCTACTTTATGAATATGAAAAAAAATATATACAGAAATTAAGAATGGGCCAAAAGACCCTAAGAAAAAGTAAATTGAAGGGTGGAGCGGCGAAAGATACCGCGAAGATGAAGAAACCTATACCGCTCTGCCAATGTACAAACGCCGGTACAGGAAAAGGATGTACTAAAGCGGCGAATGGGAATTCGCTCTTTTGCGCAGAGCACCAGAATTGTCCAAAACCGCCTCTGAGCGGCTACGAACCGAAATACGATCCGCAACGATGGAATCAGGATCCCGCCGTGACCAAATCCCACAATTGTTACAATTATTATGCGAACTATATCAATCCGAATTCCGTAGAGGAATGCCGAAAAAAGGGTCTCAAGGGATGCCGTACGCTGTTTGCGCAACCAGGAGGTCTTCATGGTGATCGTAACGCGCTCAATGCGGAAAAACGTCGCGTTTGTCCCGTACTCGAAAAACTTATGATGAAAGACATACCCGGCTTGACGAAGACATCTTTTTACGAAAAATGTCCCGCGGGAACCAGCAAAGGCGCTATGGTGAATGATGAATTCGTAGATTTCCATTTTGTAGTACAAGATGACGACGGAATGTGGTCCCACAAAGACGGCTCCAATAAAGCGAAACGATTCGATGCTCTAGGTCGTCCAATCTTTAATCCAGAGCTCGCCGCGCGAAACTACAATTGGCAGGGTAGCGATCTCAACTACGATCGTTTTTGCGGGTTTTATTGCGTTCCTCGTGATCACGAGGTGGTTTTAGGACAAGGCGGGTTTTCTTTGACTCCGCAGGAGCGACAGAAGTTACGGGCGCGGAAGCAGGAGTCGCGACGGAAGGCGCGGTTACGACGTCTTCTTCAGAGGACTCGTAAGAATCGGTAATACGTACCAATTCACTTTCAGGAAACCATGTACGTAACGCGCTCAGAAAGGTCGCACGTTTTCCAGGATGTACGACGAGCATCGATCCGAGTAGCGAAAGAAATCGGTCGTGCTCTTTTTTATAAAAACTACTCGTCAATATACCTGGTTCCGTCAGCAAATCGTAATACGCAGAAAACCATTTGTACGCAAATAACCATACCTGTTCTTTTACGACATCCGGCGACGGTAAATTTTGGTATTGTTTCGCACTCAAAAATATACGTAGCATAGATTCAATAGTATTGAATGCGTGGTTCTGTTCTTCCAACATATAAATTTGTGTCTCTATAGCGACGCTCGCCAATTTCCCTAAATACGCGTGGCGTTCGGGAGCCGCCGGTTTCCGTGGCGACCACGCAGCAAGTGGTACAATTTGTATGGGATTTTTTACGAAGGATTCAAGATCGACGGTAAATTCATCGGCAAAGGTCGCGATTTTCATTTGTTATGGGAGCGTTTTCGCAGAAAAACAATTAACCGCACCGAGAGTAAGGGGCTATGTTATTCGAAACAGCCATTTATACAGCACTCGTACTTCTAGGTATAATTATTGTCTGGGAATGGATGCGCTCGAAAGTATTTTTAGAGGGCTTCACGGACGGAATTGTACCAGAATTCTTCGGTCGCTATTTTCCCAGACGCTACGATGTCGTTCCGGGACAGCAACGTGAAGGTGACGGATGGATACGAAATCCACGCTATTTCGAGGGCTACGTCGATGTCCAAAAACTCGGCTACAAGGGCGATTTCTGTCGCGTGATTGAAAAAGAGGGAATGCCCGAATCGCGTATCGTTGCCTGCGCGCTCGCCGGACAAGAGGGTCTTGATGCGATGACGTATCGCAGCGAATCGGCGCGCGCCGGTATGCGCTTCAGTCGCGATAACTATTTCCGCGATGTCAATGGCGACGGACGCGATGATTACGTGCGTATTCTCAAAATTGCGTCGTCGCCAAATGACGCGTGGGCTCCGCGTGCTCTTATTGCCGGTATAACCCGATTCAAACAGAGCGCCGAAATCACCGATAACTCTCCGCCTTCCGATATCCAAGACCTGCTGTGGTTTTTTGAGGGTTCTATGGTCTGGTACCGATGGTTTGATGATATGCTCGATTACTGTGAAAATACCCAGATTCGTATCGCGGGCGACGCATCGGTCGATGAAACGCCTCATAAAACCGTCACGAAGGGACTTGCGCTCAATCGTACGCCCTCTGCTTCTGCCGATACAAAACCTGCGACCGACCAATACTTAAAAATCGGCGAAAATTCGCAACTCGAATTTGATTCCGTCGTTCAACTGCGACAGTTACGCGCGATTTCCGTCTGGGCGTACTTCGAGGAATTTACAAATAATGCGCGAATATTTGATTTCGGCAACGGCGCGGGTAAAGATAACGTACTGTTGGGAATTGAGGGTCGTGGAAATACTAAATCCGCGTTTGGCACGCTCGGCGCACGTCCTACCGATAAAAATACAGTATGCTCGGCGAAATCCGCAACGGAAGTATCGCCACAATTGTATTTAACATCCACCGATGCGAATGTCGATATGTGGTCGTGTCCTGGACCCGAGCCGGTAGAAACAACGTATCCTGATGACGAAAAAGACGTTGAGCTTGAACCAAAAGCAAATCTATTGTTTGAAATATGGGATACTCAGCAGCGGAAAATGCGTATTCGCGTACTCGATGCCATTCCGCGCAAACGTTGGGTCCATATTGCGCTTACGACGACCGATGGCTCCTCGTTTCGTCCTACGTGGCAGGTGTATATTGACGGCGCGAAAGTTATGGAAGAACCCGACGGACATATGCCACTTGCCTCGTACGTCGCAGAAAACTATATCGGTCGGAGTAATTGGGAAGGCGAATCGTCGCAGTACCAAAATGGCGATGAACGATTCCGCGGTTCTTTATTTGATTTCCGATTGTATCGCGCGCCAATGTCGTCCAATAAAATAGCCCGTACAGTTGCGTGGGGCTTGAAGAAGTTGGCTACGCAATAATTCCGTCCTTGTCGCAAATCTGGCCATTACTCGCACGAATCCGTCCAATAATTTCTGGGGAACAACCGATTTCTGTGGAATCTGTTTATCGTGTATGAACAATTCATCAATTCGATTGGTTCCACGCACGACGAAGAGTTCGTGATCGCCGAAGGCTAATACATACAGAGCACTACACGGTACATGTTCAAGCGTATCTATTTCCGTGTCGAGTATAGTAGCGTCATTGATTTTTGTCACCAGATGCTCTTCAAGTGCTTGACGCAACGTAAATTTTCCCTGAATTACAGGTAAAGAATTATAAAAGAAACCTTGGAATGGAACTCTATTTGCGACTCCACAGTACGCCATATAGTATATGTATTACTGTAGGTTCGTGTCATTTTTTGACTTTACGGATATCGTAGTCAAACTTTATAGATTTGTCTTGTAGAATATGTCTATTCAAGGCGTTGAATGTTCAGTGATTTCGGAGAAACTCGCCATACGTTGGAAGGTTCTGGCTCCTGCGCAGGCTATTAGCATATGTATCGCTCGGAATAGTGAATTCACTGATACATTGCGACATTTTGTGATTCCGGTTGTACCGTCCATTCTGTTGGATACGGGAGGCGGCACGTGGTATATTCGTCTCGGATTATGGACCGGTACCGCAACGAGTGGAACGATTGAATGGACGGCAGCGTACGGACCGATCGTCGTATCTTCCGTCAAACCTGTAGTTCCAACAGTTCCGATGACGCTTCCGATTATTCATAAACAGGCAATTCAGTTCGGAATGCGATTTTTCACTGGTCTAACCTCTCCGTATTATGTACTTTTCGAAACATCGCTACAGCCGTCCTTTCCAGCGTCGGCTACGAAATACTCGTATGTAATGGACGACCGGCGGGGACACGTAGATTGTCTAGGACTACGACACGACGAGGCGTTTTCAGTACGCATTAGTATTCTTTCTCCCGATTCAGACCGACTACCTACCGATAGCGTACAACAAGTATGCGACGGCAAAGCGCTACACGGCGTACGCTGCGCGCGACCTTTACGACACGTAGGTGCGATGACAATCAAATCGGATAATGTAATATTACACGATGCGAAAACGCGACCCCATATGCGATTTTCGTCGCATCGGGATTATTTACGATTTACGGCCGCGAAGGCGAAATCCGGAGAAGAGATTACCAGATTGTAGAGGTTAATCCGTAGGGCGTTACGCCCCACAGAGGCCGTCCATTGTAGATGAACATATTACCCATGGGTATCGTGGGCTGGATATTGTTATGGTATTGGTCCATACCGGCGGGGTTGAGGGTATGACGATGGCCTGGATCGCTGACATCGTGTCGGTGACCTGGATCAACAATGTTAGCGGAGCTGCTACCAGTGGTTGCATCATTGTAACCAACACATACATCACCGCCTGATGTTGCTGCGATTTGATATGGTCGTGGAGCGCGGTAACCGTGTGTATGCCCACTGTCAGTGATTTTGGTCGTTGACACCAGCACGGTTAAACCAGTGTACGCTACGCTCGTCGAATTATTCGTCGAAATCTGATTGACGCCATCGACACCGTGGTTATGCGACGGCATCTCGCCCATCAGCAATTTATGCTGGTATTCACCTATGTTTGAGCCCAGAGTCATAGTAATTGTTGAATACACGGGATTGGAATCGTGTCCAGTTCCGACCACACCGGGTACTCGACCCGCGGGATTCGGAAGTTGAAATTGACTACCGGAACCACCGAATGAATAGCCAATTACGTTAAACAAAAACTTGAAATCATCAACATTCAATGTACGACCGTCGCACTTCATCCATCCCATATGATCGTAATCCGTGACCGAAAATTTCATATCACCTACCGTCGCTTTCTGGTGCGCACCAAAAGCCATCCAGTAATCACGATTGTAGGATGTCATTCTATTTATAGTTGTATTTTTTCCAGGACAGACCACGTACGAATCACAAACATAAAATACGGATAATTGACTAACTCGTAAGGAGCGACAGCGGACCACGCATAAATATCGCAGGGTTTCTCGCGAATCGTCGGAATCTCTGTATTGAGCATCGTCGCGTGCGCAGACAACGCCGAGAATTCTCTGGGAGTCTCTGTGCTACCAACAATATCTCGTATGATTTCTATCATCGCGGCGCACATATGGTTCGCGAGCCTATCTAGGTGTGCGTAACGCTCGGCGGCCTCCGTTAGCCAATCCCAAATGGCGCTCATCTCTTCGCGAAGAAACGCGCCGGCTTTCTTCTGGGCCTGTATCCGGTGAAGAAGCCGTTTCGGATCCAACACTTCGACCAGAAACTTCAATCGCATAAACGCGGTGCCGATGGTCGCAAGGGTCGGGTGCGCGCGTAGTTTCTCTAGAATACTATCGTCGGGCGTTTTCCCAAAATGCCGGACAATATAACAACAAAAGTAGTCAGGATGGAAGAACATGCGGACAAGTTTCTCGGTAGGAATTTCATCACAATTGTGATGAGGAAAGGAAAAGTTCGTAGCGGTATTAAGAAGGAAGAAATCCTCGGAAAACATTTCGCGGACGTCGGACCGTGAAGCGCCGTGGTTTATTCTTTGCTGTCTTCAATTTTTCTAGAAAGCCCAGCATCCGCTTCCTGAGTTCTTTCGGAGACGTGCGAGGATTTTCGACATCCGCGCGATTCAGAAATTCGTAGGAATTTAGCCATTGTCGGAATCCCTCGTGCGGACAGTATCGATTCAGACGGCATTCTGTTCCGCGTATATTGAATCGGACGGACTCGCGCAACGTTTCGTAGAGCGGCGGATTCATCCGATCCGCGAAATCCAACAAAAGTTCTAAAACTAGGAACGATAGGTCGCGACTTTTCCGATTACACGCGTGCGTGCTCGGAAAAATTGTACTCGTCGCGAAATGAATATTCTTGTAGGTCATACAGGCAAGCCCTAAATCGATGAGTTTTATGCGAGGTTCGCCGTTTTTCATAGAATACATAATATTATCGCTCTTGAGATCGCGATGGTTCATTCCGACCGCGGTGTGGAAAAAGTCCAGAATGGTCCCAATTTGAAGTAGAATCTTGGGTAAGGCCGTATCGTTTTCTTCGATTGTATTCTCAAGAAGTAAATCGCCTAGCGTACCATCCAACATTTCAATTCGCATATAAATTTGTCGTCGCAATGGATCGTAGGCTATTTCGTAGATTCGTTGAACATAGGGACCGTTGGGTTTGCTTTCGCTTACCGTCATCAGTATAATATTCATAATCGCTTCGAGTACGGTCTCTTGAAATACCGACGCGGATTCGTATTTTTGAACCTTCACGGCAAAGAGATCGCCCGTTTCGACGGATATAACTTCGTATATTTTTCCGTAACTTCCTTCTCCGAGTTTCCGTTCCACACGGTAATCTCCATCGGAAAACGAGAAGATATCATCGACGTACGTCGCTGTATCGATATCCTCTTCACGAATCGTCAAGGATGCTTGGTCTTTGAGCGTTTTATGAATTCCGTAGGACTCTAGGTCCATTTCTTACTATGGTTCATGAAAAATTGAAACGTGGTGGATTCCGTTTCTGCGGGTCAGAGTTTCTAAAATGTCGTGTGCGATTTGTAAGAAGTACAATGGTGTTGTTATTAGCCACGGTACTGCGGGTTGTCCGCTTGCTTCCTCCGTTCTCTGTCGGCGTTGTAATCATCGGGGCCATTTGACTAGTACCTGCGATGAACAATGGCCGCAGTGGGAGCGTCCGACGAGCCTTGAAGAACTCATTCCGGCCGATGTGCGTGCTCGCTACGCAATTCAAACGAAAACTCCGATTGATTACTCAGGAGTACGAAATGACGATATGAGCGAACTAAATACGGTTGTTATACCCGACCCTTATATGAAGGGTGGCTATGACGAGTTGAAGGCGTTTATTGAAAAACGTAAAATCAGGGTAGAAAAGGTTACGAAGGAATCTAGAGAAAAATGCTTGGAAGCCGTCTATAGTTGGGGCGTGTCCAACGGCTACCGCATCGTGAAAACTAACGAAATTCTCGCTTACTAATAGAATGGTACGCACTAGGAAAAATTTGCGCTCTTCTAAGCGCTCTTCTACGCGCTCTTCTACGCGCTCTTCCGCGCGCTCTTCTACGCGCTCTTCTACGCGCTCTTCTAAGCGTACTTCCAGGCGTAAGCAGCGAGGCGGTTTCGTACTCTACGGCAATTCTGTCGTAAGCGTACAGCAAGATCCGTATTCACCGACCGTACTTATGGACTACGATACCTATACGGCTACGAAAAATACTGCCGATCCTAGGTTTTAGGAATTTTGGACTATGACATAGGCGAATTCACTAGTCGATTCGGAAAAATTGAACCGTCTTTTTTTCAGTCTGGTGGTTTTCGCGGGGTTCTCTATAAGTCAATAGAAATCCTACCAGCCCTCCCACCCTTCCTTCCTTCCTTTCCTTCCAAATGTCCGATCTAATCGTACCTTTCGACGGATTCGCGTACCATACGCATCAGGCAGAAGCAATAGCGTGGATGACGGCACGGGAGTCAGAAACAGCTCAATACGTACGCGGAGGCATCCTCGCGGACGAGATGGGTCTAGGTAAAACCTGGATGACCATCGGGCTCATACTGAATTCTCCCGTAGCCTCTACGCTGTTGCTCGTACCGCCGGTACTGCTGCCACAGTGGGCTGAAGTGCTTACGAAATCGGGCATTCCGCACCGAATTCTAGGCGCACCCGCAAAAAAGGGTACGGGCGCGACGTTCCGCATCGTAGCCGGACGGCGAGAGATGTCGGTCACGCTCTCTACGTACTGCCGCGCTACGCAGAACGTAGAAACGCTAGGCGCCTACGATCGCATCGTATGCGACGAGGGTCACGTCTTCCGTAACGGACCGGCGACGAAGACTTTCGTACAGCTAGATAAGATTCCGGCCGAGCGGCGCTGGATTCTGTCTGGTACGCCAGTACAGAACAGGGAGTCTGATCTCCGTAATCTCCTACGCTTCCTACACATGGCTATGGCGGACCTACCCCTCGATGCTAAGCCCGTAGCGTCGGTCGTTATTCTACGCCGCATCGTAGAAGACGTACGCGATGCCGTAACCTCTATGCCGGCTCTTAAGCCTACGCACGAGGTCGTACCGGTGACTATGCCGGCCGGTAGCGAAGAGCAGACGCTTTTCCACGCTCTCCTCGGCCGCCTAAACATCGCTATGGAATCGAGCGTGAACGAGATGATCATCATAGAATTGTACCTGCGCATCCAACAATTTACGGCGCATCCAGACATCTACATAGATGCAATGCGCCGTAAATTCGGGTCGGCCTACACGCGTGGTCCTTGGACAGGTACGGCATCCAAGATGGAAGCCTTTAGGAACCTGCTCGCTACGCGGCCGCCTGAGCCTACGATCGTCTTTACGAGGTTTAAGGGCGAGATGGAGGCAGCCGAGAGCCATTTGCGTACCGCAGGCTACGAGACGTGGTCCATCCACGGCGGTATGACAGACGACCAGCGTAGCCGCGTAATGACGGAAAGCGCCGCACTAGCCGCCGAGGCCGGAGCCAAACCCGTAGCGATTCTCGTACAAATCGTAGCGGGCGGAGCCGGTCTCAACCTACAGCACTGCTCGCGCGTCTGCTTTCTGTCGTCGCACTGGAATCCTGCGGTCGTCGATCAGGCAATAGCACGCGCGTACAGAATGGGACAGAGCAAGCAGGTCAAAGTCGTACATTTCCTGCTTGCAGAACTAGCGGAGATGAACATCGACCGTCGCATGGCAGAGCGCCACGGTATAAAGCGTACGATTGCTACGGAAATCCATCCAAAATTGTACTGTGATTCAGCCATTAGTACGGACCAGGTCTCTTCTTGCCTAGACTCGGCAGTAGAGCACGTAGTTTCCGTAGAGGCCGGTACTGGCGAGTGAATTACCATAGAAAACTAGAAAAACCAACAAAAACGTAGAAAACCAGAAAAACCAACAAAAACGTAGAAAATCCTAGAAAAACAAAGAATTTTTCAATAGAGCCATAGAAATCGGAAAAAATTGAACGAAACGTAGCAAATGAAGAAGGACGTAGAAAATCCTAGAAAAACTAAGAATTTTTCAATAGAGCCATAGGAATCGGAAAAAATTGAACGAAACGTAGCAAATGAAGAAGGACGTAGAAAATCCTAGAAAAACTAAGAATTTTTCAATAGAGCCATAGAAATCGGAAAAAATTGAACAAAACGTACCAAATGAAGGAGGACGTAGAAAAATCGTAGAAAAACTAAGAATTTTCAATAGAGCCATAGAATCGGAAAAAATTGAACCGTCTTTTTTAGTCTGATTTGCGGGGGTTCTCTATAAGTCAATAGAAATCCTACCAGCCCTCCCACCCTTCCTTTCCTTCTTTCCTTCTTTCCTTTCCTTCATTTCCTACAATGACTCCTATTCCTTTCTCGTTTAGCGTTTGGACCTCTGTAGGTAGTTGGATAGCTACCTCGTTTCTCTCCTCCTTTCCTTGGGTTGCCCTGTTTATAGTGATACCAGTCCTTACGGGATTCCGCCAGTACTACGTTAGCGATGCGGATACTGCGCGCCGAATCCAGCGACGGTTGGAACTTAGTAGCTCAATCGCCGATAACGACAAAGCAACCGGATGGGCCGTCGGATGGTGGTTTCTAGTCCATTTTGACCAACGACGCTACGGTTCGCAAGAAATAGAGTTTCGCGTGTGGATTTTGGCAACGCCAGCGACTTACCTACGTCTCACTGAGCAACCTACGATCGTGACTAACTCTGTCACTCCAAAGGACACTATCGAACAGCCACGAATCCTCGAGAGCGTAACTATTTTACAGCGCACCGGTACGTTCTACTCCGTAGATTTCCTACGGCGTTCGATTGTACTCAATCGCATACCACGTCCCACACAGCAGAGAATCATCGATATGATTCAGAGCCATTTGAAGGACGTCGGCCATTGCGTCGCGTTTCTTCACGGCGTCCCTGGCGCAGGAAAGTCGCTCGTTGGACTCCTGCTCGCGCAAACTATACGCGCAACCTACTGTAATAATCTACGGCCGTGGCAACCCGGCGATACTCTCGCGCGTCTTCACGCCGAAGCGAGTCCCTCGCAGGAATCGCCGCTCGTTGTGCTACTTGACGAAATCGACAATGCCTTAGTCGCGATTCACGCTGGCATTCCACCCCACAAAAACTACCCTGTTTCCGTACTCGATAAGCAAGGCTGGAACAGTCTGTTTGACGATATAAACCACGGAATGTATCCCTGGACGGTAGTGCTTCTGACCTCCAATCGCTCTCCAGATTTTGTACGCGGATTGGATCCGTCCTACATTCGTCCTGGACGGGTGGATATTATCGAGGAACTCTAAGGTAAAAAATACCAAAAAACACCAAAACCAAAAAACCTAAAAATTTTTCGTTTTTCGGCAAAATGCCCATTTTAAATGTCCTAAATCTAACAGATGGCGGAACCCTATGTACAGT
>Ga0214921_10010124_pt1 | contig 11732 bp, 16 predicted proteins | sample LL1505_MetaG_FD_177992 | JGI IMG/M metagenome (GOLD analysis project Ga0214921, IMG submission 177992) | Freshwater microbial communities from Lake Lanier, Atlanta, Georgia, United States - LL-1505 | ecosystem: Environmental > Aquatic > Freshwater > Lake | place: USA: Georgia | collected...
TTATTGTTCCGTTTGTATATGTACCACCAGTAACTCTGATATCTGTCGGCAAGTTTTGATATGTTGTTGCCGATATTGTATTTGCGGTTACACCACTTTGGAATATTGTGCCACCCGTTACAGTTCCACCACTTAAAGGGAGATACGCTCCTGATGTGGATGATGAACCCGTAAGTCCTGATATTGGATATGTGTGAACAACACCTGTACCGTCAACAGTTAAAATATTACTATCGGTTGATGATTGAAGACCTTCAAATTTAACGGGGTCAGTTGACGCTGAAACGTGTAATCTATTTGATGGTGAATCGATACCTATACCTAACTTGGGAGATGCAGGAACGTTTCCTGAATTAACACCATTTATAGTAACCCTACCATCTGCAAATATATTTAATAAGGCGGTTGATGCTGCGGTAACAACCCCTGATGAATTTCTACCGACAAAATTATATCTAATAAAATTATCAGATAATGTTGATTGAGCAACAAATTGAGTTTCCATTGCAGGATAACCAACAGATGTTGTTAAGTTTGAATTACCTAATAATAAAGAGGCTCCCCCAACCCCAAATGAAGATTGTGCGTTATATATACCAATCTTCATGTCTCCATCATAACTAAAAGACACTGCTTCATATGTTCCCCTATCCATAGCACCTGCGGTTCCTCTAATAACATCTAATTTGTTTTGTGGATTTGTAGTACCAATTCCAATATTAGTACCATTGTAAAATATACCAGAATCACCAAAAATTCCTGAATTATTATAAGGGAGATAACCCGAAGTTAAATTGGTTACACTTAACGTATTAGCAGTTAAACCACTCTCAACAATAATATTGTCAAAATTTCCGTTTCCATTTAATTGTGGAAATCCGTATGGCTGATTCGCCTTATCTAATGTTATTATTGTTTTCATTTGTTAAATAATTACCCCCTAAGAAACCCACCTCTCCATTTATCTTTTATTGCCATAAATATAAATTGCTCGTATATTCCAATAGTAGAATATTGTGTATTGCTACCTTTTTCATATGGTTGAAAACCATTACTATTTATATTAATACTATTACTTCCATCACTATTTATTATTGTAATTGTTTGACCCGTTAAAGTTGTTGGGTCTGGAAAAAACAATTCGTTAGTTGAAGCGTTAACAATTTCATAAATACCACCACCAGATATAGTGTAACTACCACTAGATAAATCAATATCAGGATATGTTGGCGAGGCCGTTGTAAATGTTGGAAATGATGAACTTCCATTGTTGTCGGTTACTACCAACTGACCTAATGTGTTAAGTGAAATTATTAATTTGCTTACATCTGATGATGGTGGAACACTTGCGTTTTTATCTAATTCTATGTAACTTGGCATATTATATTATTTTTTATGTTTTATTCTATTATTCCTGGTCCTATAATGGTACCATAATTATAAATAATTCCTCCAACTTTTAAAGTCCCATTTACAATTATACTACCATAATTATATAAATCACCCAATATATAGTAGTCGGCGTTAGTATCAACTATAAATACACTTGTACTTAATACCGTTAAATCGGAAGGATTAAAAATTGATTGATTTATTGTTATTGTATCTGTTGCACCCGAATTAGTTTCATTTCTTAAAAATGCACCACCAACTGAAGATGATGATACTTTATGTATAACACCACTTCCATCTATTGTTAATAATTCAGTGTCGGTACCTGTTTGTACCCCTTCTACTTTTATTGGGTCAGAAACTGAATACACGTGTAATCTGTTTGATGGATTTACAGTACCGATACCAAGATTATTTGATGATAAAGACATTCCAGCGTTTAAACCTGAATTTCCAAATAAAAGTTTACCATTAGAATTTCTATATGTTATATCACCAATAGAGGCATCTGTAAACCAAGCCCCATTAAATGATGCGTATGCAATCCAAGCATTCGCACCAGGACCACCACTACCAATACCCGAAGGTCCATCAATACTTAAATCAATCCAAGTACCTAAACTACTTAACCATTGAGGTGTTACTTTAAGAAAACTAGATGATGTACCAATATGTAATTTTGCAGATGGAGACGAATTTCCGATACCTACATTACCTCCACTTAAAACTAATGTATTTGGATTAGTTGCTGAACTAAAATTAAGGGTATATGAACTTAAATTAACAATTCTATTTCCTGTTAATGTTCCATTAGAGTTGTATATGTTAGTTACTGTTAATCCTGTGGTTAATCCAGATATTGGAGATGTATGAACAACACCTGTTCCATCAACAGTTAATATATTAGTATCGCTTGCGGATTGTAACCCAATAAATTTAACGGGGTCTGTTGTAGCACTTACAGTGAAAGCGTTAGATAACGATGTGGTGTTAATTCCAACTCTATTATTATCAAATTCACCGTATATTAATGTTTTAGTATTAGTATTAGCGATATATAATTTATTACTTCCTGTTTCATTAAGTCCTGCATTAGTTCCTATAGCAACATTATTAGCGCCATTATTATTATTTTGAAGTGCTGAAACACCAATAGCGACATTATTATAACCACCACTATTATTGGATAATGAATAGGCACCAATTGCTACGTTAACATAACCTTGTGTATTACTTCGGAGAGAATAATAACCTATTGAGGTATTGTAATAACCAACTGTGTTATTATTAAGTGAGTCTCCACCAATACCAACATTTTGACTACCAATGGTATTCCCTTGAAGTACACCAGGTCCAATACCAACATTAATACCAACTCCTGATGTTGTAAAATTACCTGAATTTTTCCCTAAAAATAAATTGTCAGTACCATAGGTGTGTAATACTCTAGTACCGTTTTGTCTTATTATACCATATGTTGAACCAGTGGTTGTTGGAAAGTTAATATCCCCACTTACATCTAATTTATATAATGGACTTAATGTTCCAATACCAACATTACCACCACTCATTACAAGTGTATTAGGGTTTGTTGTAGAACTAAAGTTAAGAGTATAGGAACTTAAATTAACAATTCTGTTACTTAACAATGTTCCATTACCACTATATAATGTTGTTGGAGTTAATGCCGATAATCCTGTTATTTGTGTTCCATTAACAGAACCTGTTCCACTTAATGTTATAGTACCATTAGAATATGTTCCACCTGTAACTGCATTTATTGTTGTTGTCGTAGGACTACTTCCATTTGAAGTAACACTTAATACGTTTGCTGATGATAAAGTTGTTGCGGTAATATAACTAAAAGTACCAGCGGTTAATGTGGTTGTATCATTTTTAGTTATAGTTAATAAACCTGTAGATTGGTTATAACTAAATGCTGATATACCTGTACCACTTTGTGATGGTAAATTATAATAAGTTGTTGCGGATATTGTATTTGCGGTTAGACCACTCTGAAATATAGTTGCTCCTGTTACTGTTCCTCCGCTTAATGCCAAATATGGGAATGATGTTTGTCCTGTGTAGTTAATACCAAAATCAGGATAAGTTCCCGTTATTTGTATATTTGTACCACCTGTAATTGTAACGGTTTTATCAGGTGCTGAGTTTGTTATTGTAAAATTAGGATAAGTACCACCAGTTGTAATCCCTGTACCACCACTTATTGTAACAGTTTGGTCAGGAGAAGTGTTAATGATTGTAACTGCTCCAGTAGTTGAATCTGCGGATAATCCTGTACCTGTATTAATACTTGTAACACCCGTTGATGGTGTTGCTGCGGTCACAGGTTTCCAAGTTGCATTACCTGATGCATCTGAAGTAAGAACATATCCATTGGATTCGCTCCCATCTGCAAATGTAAAATTACTATTAATTGTTAATCCAGATAAAAATATAGGATTTACAGGAATTACACCGCCAATACGATAAACAATACCTGTTGATATGTCAGATTGGAGAACATAATTATAGCTATCTTTGATTAACTGATTTGAAATATCAGACATACTTTAATTTTACGAATATTTAATTATATATAAATACTATGAGTTCAGTTTGTTATCGCTGGGATGATACCCCTTTTAAATGGATAGAGACACCTTTCACTTGGAGAGAGGGTTGCATCATTGAAAAAATATTACAAGGTGCTGGAGGTTCTCAATCTATAAAGAAACATAGATTAAAGGAATTAGATGATGAAGAGAAACAAATACTTATAAATCTTTTTGTTAGATTAGAAGTGGATGAGATTGTTTTTGAAAAAAGAGTTAATAAAAATAAAAACACAAAAGTTAAAATAAAGCTTAAGGATGTTGAGATGTTAATGAAAGAGCAAAAAATTATTAAGGTGAATGTAAAAATTAACGAATAATCAGATATTTATTTCATATGGCGTACAATTTATATACCGACAAACCTAACAAATTCAATTGTAATATTGATGTTGAAGGTACTTCATTAGCTAAATCTAAAGTTAGATTAGTAATTGAGACAAATGAAATGTCTTATATGTTCAATGGGTTCATTGAGAATACAGGTGTTTGTGAAGTTAATATCCCAAAGACAAAACATTTTCTCCCTGAAGGTACCAAGGGTAATATTAAATTAGAAGTTATTGCTGACGATGTTTATTTTGAACCATGGAGTTCAGATTTTAATGTTAAAACATCTAAAAAAGTAAATGTGGTTGTAACTGAACAAGTAGATGAAAAACCTAAGTTAAAAGTTCATGTCTTTGAACAACCAAAAGAATCTCCAAAACCAAAAATGGTCGAAACCAAAAACCCAAAATCGGTTAAGATGACCAAAGATGAGTTATTTAGAAGAATGTTTCAAAAAAAATAGTTGATATTTAAAAATTAATATCTTATAATTTTTGAAAATCATTCAAAATTGAAAAAGAAAAGATACTCAGGGATTATTGTTAAATCCAACAACAAGGTTTTACTATGTAAAAGAAATAATGAAGGTTCATTACCTGGTGAATGGTCTATTCCTGGAGGTAAGTTAGAAATTGATGAAACTCCAATTGATGGTGCAGCTAGAGAGTTTTATGAAGAGACTAATATTGAGATAACAAACCCAATTATTTTATGTGGTATGATGAAAAGATACACTAGAGATGGTGAGACAGTTAAGGGATTAATGTATACTTTTTTAATGAATACTGATAGTGAAATTATTCCAGATTTAGAAAACGCTAAAGACGGTTCTGAACATACGGAATGTGGATATTTTACCTATGATGAATTACCAACACCTATTAGTGACCAATTAAAAGAATTAATAAAGATTATTTTATCTTAAAAAGATTTGTCAGAATAAAAAATATTTTATATTTTTGTGAAACAATTGGAAGGAAGGAGATATTTATAGAACACAGAAAAATTTTCCAAAAAATATTTGACGGTTCAAAAAAAGTTTCTTACCTTTGTAAAACAAAAGTAAAAAGTTCTTTAAATAAATTATATCGTGGCGTAGGGCAGTGGTAGCCCGCTAGGCTCATAACCTAGAGGCCGTTGGTTCGAATCCAACCGCCGCAACAAAATCTTGAATTATAGCTCAGTAGGATATGGCTGTAGCGGTACCCTTTAAACTACGTGGGAAGGACAGTTCTCCCAATGTGGCTGAAGTAATTTAAGATTTAAAAAAAAAAGTTTCAAAAAGATTTGACAGAATGAAAACTTCTTCTTAACTTTGTGAAACAAATGAAGAAGATGGGGTTGTAAAAATCCATTATTCTTTCCCTACCGAAAGGAGTTCAAAAATTAGAACAAAAATCGGTGATTACAAGTGGGGGGAATGGGTGGTTGTAAAGATTCCAGCATCTTCTTTAATTAGATAGTTCTTTGAATAAAAATATTATCCATTCAGGATGTTGATGATGAGACCCAAGGGTTGATTCTGAGATAACTGATAAAAGGTAATTGGCCGTATATGGTCATTAAATAAACCACGAAAGTGGCTTAAAGTGATTCACCTTGGTTTAGGTGGGTTGCGGCATTCGCAAGAGTGCTCGAGTATACAAGCGAGATATCGTTTAACCTTAGTACCCGAGGGTGACACTGTAGGGGAGTTGGTTAGATGGCTTGGCGATGTGGGTCGTCAGGTTGAGGTGGGAACACCAATAAGAATAACTCGTAGAGTTAATGCAAAACATAGGGTTATCCGACTCTACTATTGCGTGATTCAATATTAAAGTTGATTTAAAACCGAAAGGTAAGTTGGAGTACAGGTGGTGCTGTTACCAACCCTGACACGTCTCTACCAAGAGCGTCTCATTGAAGTTGACTTGAAATATGGAGGTAGGGATATCTCATAAGGGAGTTTAGCATTCGGTTGTTCAAAAGATAACTGAGCTGGTGACGGACCGCTTCCTTTTCCATCCACTAACCAACAACTTTGATATAAGTTAATCAAAAATTAATCAATCAAGGAAAAGTGTCCGTCAGTTGAAAATGAAAGATGACTACATAGTCGTGAGCGGTTCACGGCCACAAAGGTTCCCAAGACTGATGTGATTTTTATGAAAGTCTTCTAGTCCCGCAAGGATTAATCAGGGTGGCAACCTTGAGGAGTGATGAGTAGTAAGAGAGTATTTTTCAACTTAAAGAGTGATTGACTTTATCAATCGTCATTGAGGTTTACTTCTCAAAAGGAAGTGGAAACGAAGGGAAACCATAATCCTTCTAAAGAATCTCACAAATTGGTGTATTCTCAGCCTTTTATTTAAATTACCCGATTTATATAAATTAAAAACCTTCGCTTTTGTAGAAAAAAGTTGGAGGTTTTTTTTATGCTCCTAACTATTTATATCATATGAATAAACTTTTAATTACGGAATCAGATAAAAATGAAATTCGTAGAATGTATGGATTGATTTCTGAACAAGTTGCTGAAACACCAAATTGTTCAAATGCGGGATGTTCGGGAAAATATACAGGACCTGAATTTCAAAATGGAAGTGATGTTGCTCATAAATATTCTAACACAATTACAAATGCGGTTGCTGCCAAGTTAAAAGAACTTTATAAGTCAGGTACGTATGTTAAGGTAAATTTTGCAGGAATTAAGTTAACAACAAAAGGTATGGGAACAGGTAATGTTGAATATACGGTAAACATACCGTTCATTAGTGTTCCTGATAAATGTAGTGCAATGACAGGATTTGGTCATGTTGGTGGATGGAATCATGACCCAGCATTGGATGCCAGAAAATCGGAAATATTAAATTATAAACCAAGTGGAAGTAGCGTTGTTGTTGGAGGAAAGTTGTATGTAAGTAAGTTAAAAAAAACAAAAGAAGGTCTAAAAGAATATTTTATCCAATGGAAACATTCAACACTTCAACAGGAATGTTTACAACAAATACAAAATTCACAACAAACAAACGCATCTGGAAAACAAATAAGTATACAAGGAACTAGTGTACCTGATTTAAGAGAAAAAGTAAAATCTCAAACAAAAGAAATTTCAATAGACGAGGATAGTATTGTTTTGGATATGAATAGTTATAAAGTAACCTTTAAAACAGGTTCTGATAAAATACAAGCGTTATCATTATTATATGATGATGTTTCTTCAGATACTTTAGATAGTAGAGTTGAGGAAATTCAAAAAACATATCCTGAAATGGAAAAAATAGAAGATGGATATGATAAAAAAGATAAACTTTGGTGGGTATTATCAATAATTAAATAATATATGAAAAGTAAATTACTAATAACAGAATCAGATAAAAATAACATTCTTAAGATGTATGGATTATTAACGGAGTCTACAGATTATGAACTATTAAGTTATGGAAATAATTATATTGATAATAATAGTTGTAATAAAATATATGATGATTTGAGTAGTTTTCAATCTGCAATACAATCAGGACAAGTTCAAATGTCTTCTCAAGATAAGTCAGAACTTGATAGTAATTTGAAGAAAATGAATATGGCTAAAGGATTTGCTTGTGGAACAATAAAATCGGAAATGAAAAAAGAATTTGAAAAACAATCAGACCAAAATCCTGAAAAATTAAAAACATATATGTGTTGGTTTGCTCAAAATATAACACACACTTCATTGAATTCTTGTAGTAGTTCTTCTAAAGTTGATGATATTAAAATAGACACCCCTAAAGTTGACTCTCCAAAAGTAGATATTCCTAAAATTGATACTCCACCACCAAGTAAATCTTTATATGATAGAATGTCAACGCCGTTAGAATATAATAAAAATTTAAGAAGTGGTAGGAATAATCAAGATGCGGACCAACAAAGAACTAAAATATCTACAACAAAAACTAAAGGAAGTATTTTTACCACACCACAAACAAATTCAATTAAAATACAGTAAAATTAATTTTTTATTTCAAAAAAATTTGTATCTTTGTAACCTAAACAATTACAGATATGAATATGCCAACTAAAACAATTAAGATACAACACGAAACATTAGGTATCATTTTGAATGAGACTTTTGTTAATCCTGTTCAATTTAAGTTATTTCTTAAAATGGTTAATGGGTGTTTAAATAATAATGAGTCATTGACATTTTTCAATGGAGATGATTTTTTAGTTAATGTACCAAACAAGATATTGAAAGATTGTATCATAACAACAACCTTGGACGTTTATACAATAGCTGACCACATTATTAACAAATCTAAAATTGAACAACCCGCATGAGACCACTAACTGTTGAACATATACGTAAAAATTCAAAACCACACCCTACTGCAATGATGAGAGGTGGGGATGCAAGAATATATAGAGAAGAAATTGGTGATTACATACTATCAATTGTTGGTGGGGGTCAAGGACTATATGGTGACTTTATTAAAACTTTTGAAGTGGCATTGATTGACCATTTTACAGGTAATTTTGTGACAGGTGCTTATAGTTTAAGAGGTGATGATGTGTTAGGATTTGCAACTATTGACGAAATCAATAAACTTTATTATAATATACCAAGAAAATAATAGTTTCCTGTAACTTTAAATCAGGTGGTGGAGAATTGACCTCTTTCGGTCAGTCCTAATATTGGTGAGGAGTAGTTTCCTCACCTTTTTTTATATATTTATAAATAAAAAGATTATGAAAAATATTATAGTAACTGAAGAACAATTGGCTAAAGTGATTGAAAAAATAAAACCAATTAAAGAAGAAGAAAAACAAGGTTCTTATATGGCAAAACAACAGTTGTTTACTATTGCAACATTGGCTTATAAAATGTGGGAAAATATGGAAGATGGTGAGCAATTAGAAGATTGGATGGAAACAAAAATAGCGCAATCCGAGTCTAGTATTATTTCTGTGGTTAAATCTTTTATGTATGATGAAGTAAAAAATAATCAAAAAGGAATGGATACATTAGGATTTGATGATTTAGTCATAGGTGCTTAATTAATATTTTTTGACTTATTAAAACCTTTATCTTATATTTAGATAAAGGTTTTTTTATGGTTAAACTCAAATTAAATATGAATACGAATGATATGATAATTTATCATTTGTTACAAAGATTCGTGTATCAATATCATTCGTTATTTTCAATACACAAAAATCATCCAAGTTTAGAAGACTTAACTCAATTGTGGTTTATTAAAATATTCATAGATAATGATTATTTTAATAAAATCTCTAATTCTGTTTTAATTAATTATGAAATTAGGGAAAATAAAGATATATTAATAGTTATAAGGGCTCCATTATATTATAAAAGTTTTTTAGTATCTTTGGATAAAGAAATTAAATCTTGTATTACATTAACTGATAATGACGGAACCTTAGAGGATGTTGATTTATTTTCAATTGACTATGAATTATAATAATTAAAACAAATTATATGAAAAATTTAATAATTGGATTAGTAATTATTTCACTTGGAATAACTATGTATATTCCAATTGCAATTAATAAAAGAAATGTAAAAATTAGTAATGAATTAAACAAATTAAAGAATGATAATGATAGTTTAATTAAAGTTGTGGATTCATTAAAAAGTGATATCTTTGTTAAGGACATTGAGGTAGGAAGATATGAATACATGTTGGATAGAGCTGAGGACGAAATGAGTCCTGATTGTAAAAAACAATTAGAAAAAATCTATGGCGAAACGGAATAGTAAAACTTACATTCATGTTAATCAACACAATGTTAGGTCTAATAAGACTAAAGGGAGTGATTTACCTGTAATAACTATTAAGAAAGGTAAAACCAATACCTATTGTAATGAAGTTGAAATATTGGGACCTAGTAGAGTTGTTTATTGCGGTAATGGGGATGAAAAACCAATACTTAGTTGTGGTGCCAGAGTTGTTATTGAAACTGAAAGTGAAATTAATATAATAAACTAAATTTTGTTTTATGAAAGAAAGTTGGGACCATATTGAAGATAATAATAAAGTTAAAGAAGCGTTTGAATCAAAGGAATTTAAAGAGGCGTTTAAAAAACAAGTTGAGAAAGATACTTGGGGAAATGGATTACCGAAGGTTTATATGGATGAAGATGGATGGATGGTCCATCATTGGAAAGATGGAAAAATTGATAAAATAAAAAAATTAAAATGAGAAGATTATTTTTAGATGATGTTAGAAATCCTATTGATTGTGTTTTGTACAGAAACAATAAAATTTATCTCGAGAATTGGGATATAGTAAGAAACTATGACGAATTTGTTAAATATATTTTAGATAACGGAGTACCTGATGTTGTATCTTTTGACCATGATTTGGCTGATGAACATTACTCTCCAACTATGAATGATAGCGATAGATATAATGAACTAACTAATCATTTTAAAGAAAAGACAGGTAATGACTGTGCTAAATGGTTAAGTGAATATTGTGTGAAAAATGGATTACCGTTACCAGAATATCACATTCATTCAATGAATCCTGTAGGGAGAGAAAATATATTAAGTACTTTAAAATCTTGTGAGAAGGTTTTGAAGTTTTAATTTAAAACTAAACTATTTATATGTAAAAATATTATGAATGAATATACAAAGAAAGATTTATTAATGGGAACAGTAAGTTCAGAATCTAACATACAAGAAGCAACAAATAAAGGAAGTAAAGATTTTGTCGATATGATTGACAAATTGAACACCTCATCAATTCAAGTACATATTTTTCATTGGCAAACCAAAAAGAAAGGTAGTCTTGCTCAACATACGGCTTTCGGAGAGTATTATGATGAGATTCCAGACCTTTTAGATAAGTTAGTTGAAACATATCAAGGAAAGCATGGTATTATAACTAATTTTAGTTGTGATGGGGTTGTTCAGTATAAAGGTAAAGAAGAAAGTATAAAATACTTTGAAGATTTAGCAAATATGGTTGAGAAAAAAAGAAAATCAATCAAAGAATCTTGGCTTCAGAATCAAATTGATAATGTTTGTGAATTAATTTATGGTACATTATACAAATTAAATAATTTAGAATAAATAAAATATCACTTTTTAAAACCCTCACTTATTGTGGGGGTTTTTAATTTACAATATATTTATATCATATGAAAAGTTTAATTAAACAAATATTAAAAGAAGAATTAAATAGTAGAGAGGTAATACTTTTTAATACAATAAATTCTAAAAAGAATGAATTAAAAGTTAAAAAAAATATTATTGAATTTATTGAAAATACTTGTAAATACTTAGGGTTAGACCCTAAGATGGCTCAATACTATTATCTACTTTGGAAAAGTAATTATAGAAAAGAAGGTGGGTACGAAAATATACCTCCTGAAGATTTTATTGGTCAGAAAAACTTACCTAGTAG
>Ga0214921_10010125_pt1 | contig 11732 bp, 17 predicted proteins | sample LL1505_MetaG_FD_177992 | JGI IMG/M metagenome (GOLD analysis project Ga0214921, IMG submission 177992) | Freshwater microbial communities from Lake Lanier, Atlanta, Georgia, United States - LL-1505 | ecosystem: Environmental > Aquatic > Freshwater > Lake | place: USA: Georgia | collected...
GGTCTGCGTCCCCACCGCCGTCACCTGCACCAGCACCCGGCCCTCGCCGTTAATGGAGCCACCGGTCACCCGTGCTCCGGTCTCTTTGGCCACAGGCAACGACTCGCCGGTCAGCATGGATTCGTCCACCTGGGTCGCACCTTCACGTACCAGGCCATCGACCGCAAAACGCTCGCCAGGTTTGACCACCAGGGTATCGCCCACCAAGACCTCCGCTACCGGCACATCCACTTCGCCTTCGGGGCGCAGCAAATGCGCGCGCGCGGGGCGCAGCGCGTGCAGGGCGCGGATGGCCGAAGTGGTTTGCCGCTTGGCCCGCACTTCCAGCCATTTGCCCAGCAGCACCAGGCTAATCACCAACGCCGAGCCTTCAAAGTACAAGTGCACCATGGTGCCAGCCGAGGCGCTGAGCCAGAGCCAAACAGACAAAGCCCAGCCCGCCGTGGTGCCCAGCGACACCAGCAGATCCATATTGCCGCTGCCATTTTTAACCGCGTGCCAGCCCCCAATGTAAAACCGCGCGCCGAGCAAAAACTGCACCGGCGTGGCCAAGACAAACTGCCAGATCGGCGCCAGCATCCAGTGTTGACCCAGCAAGTCCCCCAGCATGGGCAGCACCAAAGGGATTGACAAAGCCAGACCCCAGGCCACCGGCGCAAAGCCGGCCCAGGCCCCGGCATCCGCGCCGTCGATGGCCGCATTCGCTGCCTTGGGTTCGTATCCAGCGTCTCGCACTGCGCGGCGCAGCAAGGCCTCCATGTGGGCAACCTGAGTCGCGTAAGTTGTGAAAGCGATGCGCGCCGACTCGGTGGCCAGATTCACGTTGGCGTCTTGCACGCCAGGCACGCGCTTAAGCGCTTTTTCGACCCGCGCCACGCACGAGGCACAGGTCATGCCGCCAATGCCAATATCCAGGCTAAGCGCCTCGTTGAACCCTGAATCGGTCATGTGGCTGATTACCTTTGGATGGTGGCAAAAAAGGGCTTGAAAAAGCGCGATGAAGGTGCAAGGTTAAGCTTAAGGCCAGCTTTACCCTGGTCCTAAACCAACGCCCCAATTTTTGAAAGTTCACCATGAACCATCTATTTAACGTCACCGGTATGACCTGCGGCCACTGCGAAAAAGCCGTTACTGCGGCCATTGTGCGGGCAGACCCGAAAGCCACTGTCGTCATTGAGCGCGCTGCCAACAAGGTTCAGGTTCAGTCGGAGCAAAGTCACGAAGCTTTGATCCTTGCGATTGTCGAGGAAGGTTACGCAGTGGTTGGCTGATCTAAGTCAAAGGGCGGCTTTTTCTCGGCCCCGTTTATTTTTCAGAGCCATTTTTTGCCCTCAACGGGGTTTGCTTTCCCCGCCTCACCCCCCAGCCCCCTCTCCTCCCCGGCGGGGATGAGAGGGGGAGCGAAGTCCACATTTTGTTTTTTCGCTTCGGCTACGGCATCACTAGCCACTGCCAGTTGCGTGCGAGGGGCACTTGCGATGGCGCGGCGCAACTTTTTGCGATTCTTTACGCGCAACAGCGCAAGTGGCACGCCGGTAGAAGGCTAGCCGAAGCGACAAAATAAAATGTGGCTGTTCGCTCCCCCTTTCCGCCCCGGTGGGGTGGAAAGGGGGCCGGGGGGATAGGGGGGGCTACAAAAGCATGAAATAAAAACAAAGGCTAAAGTAGCTAACACCAATCAACCCAACACAATCTCCCCACCCAACACCTCCAACAAATCCGGCAACAAGCGCGACAACTCACCCGTGGTAATCGCCACATCCGCATCAAAGTGGTCATCCGAACGGTCACCAGCAGCCCCCGGTGCCTCCTGCGCCACCACATCCAAAAACACCACTTTTTTCAGCTGCAAGGCCTCGGTTAACACAAAGGACACGCGATCGTTCCAGGTCAATGCCAGGCGGGTGGGCACTTTGCCGTTGGCGACGTGTTGGACCACCTCTTCGGTATCCAAGGCGTGGCGGGTGTAGCGCACCACCGCTTTGGATTCGTCGGCCGCCTTGAGTTCGCATTCACGGTCCACGCTAAAACCCACAGGTGCTTCCTGCGTGCCCAGCCAGTGCGCCATGGCGGTTGCGGGTGCAGTTTGGGTATTGAGCAGGCCCAGAGCCAGGCCATCCACCGCTTTCACCAGGCTGGTCAACGCTTCGTCCGCCTTGGTCTGGCTGCCCGCGTCCAGCACCAACAGTTGCGCTTTCAGGTCAAGCCAGAGGGTCACGCTGGCCTGCTTGGTAAATGCCACCGGCAGTAGAGTAAGCCGCGCAGCGTCGCTCAGGGTGCGAATTTCTTTTTTGCCGGGTTTGCGCCCGGTCGTGGTTTCAATTTTTGCTACCTCGTCCTGCACTTTGCGCTTGACCACGGAACCAGGGACGGTTTTGGCCTCCAGCATCCATTTCATGATCCATTGACCACCCACCACCTCGACGCAAGCACCGTGAGCCTGACCACGCGGTTCGGTCCAGCCCACCGACTTTTCCTGCGAAGGGCCGCACTCCATGAAGTGGGCTTGCTGCAAGGCCGCTTCCAACTGCGCCTGGCTTACGGTCCAAGGCGCCGTAAGCCGATACACCATCACATTTTTGAACACATTGAACTTTCTGAGTTGCCACTTTAGCAGCGGCCATTTTCATTTAACTTTACAAGGGCTTGCCTTAGCGCAACGGGGCGTACACAGACGGCAAGCACACTGCAAGGCAGCGGGATGTGATTTCCATATTCCAGACAAACCTTGAAGGACTCCCTCCATGAATTTAGCCCAGAAATCCCTGTTCGCCGCAGTTGCACTAGCAGCCCTTGGCCTGACAGCGACGGCACAAGTCGGCTCCAAAGACGAATTTTTTGGGATGATGGAAATGCATCCAATGCACCACATGAATTCAGAAAAAATGACGGCCCTGGTGGAGCGCCATCTGGGCCACCTCAAGGCCAAACTACACCTTAACGCCGCTCAAGAAGGCGCCTGGACCACTTTCGCCACGGCAATGAAGCCACCGGCGTCGATGGCCATGCCCCACCCGGAGCACGCCGAAATGGAAAGACTCACCGCGCCCGAACGCATTGACAAAATGCGGGCCTTCCGCACCCAGCACCACGACGCCATGTTGGCTGAAATAAATACGCGTGAAGAAGCCGTGAAAACGTTTTATACGACGCTGAGCCCAGAGCAAAAAAAGACCTTTGACGCGGAGCACTCCCGCATGGAGCGCCACGGCGGACATTGAGCAGCCAGTGCCCGTTGTATCAATGCCTTAGGCCAGTATTTTTTTGAGTTCGCCGCTGACAATCAGAGCTTTTACATCGGTCGCCCCGCCGACCAAGCTGCCTTTGACAAAAACCATGGGAAATGTGGGCCAACCCGTCCACATTTTCAATGCGTTGCGCTTGCGCCAATCATTGAAATAGCTTCCAAACTCCAGGTATTTGTGCGCAATACCGGCCTGCGTCAGCGCTGCGCGGGCCTTTTTTGGCATAGGGTTCCAAGCCATCCCCACCACCACCACGGCATGAGCTGCGATGGCTGCCTTTACTTCGTCAACAATCTCGTGGTGATGTGACGCTACGCTGGCGCGCACTGCTGGATGGATGTCCGATTCGTTCAATATGGCTCTTGGCATCAATATTTCCCTTCAAACCACGATTATGGATCGGGCCCTTCTGTCGACTCTGCTATCGGCGCGGTTCTAGTCCGTACACTTGCCCGATGGACCAGACTCCAATCCAGCAAACGGTGATTCGCGAAGTGAGTGTCTTACAAGCGTTTGCGTGGCTGGTGTTGGGCATGCGCGACCTCACCGAGTTGCGTTGGGTCAGCTTGGCGCATGGTCTGGTATTGGCGCTTTTTGGCGCCTTGATCACGTTGCTTGTGTACGACCGGTTTTGGCTGCTGGTCGGCGCTTTGTCGGGGTTTTTGCTCGTGGCTCCCGTGTTGGCAACCAGCCTGTACGCGCTGAGTCGGAGTTTGGAAAACAAGGAACCCATCGCCTGGAAAACCATTTGGCGCACCTGGTCCCACTGGCAAGACAACCACCAGGACAAACGCAGCACCGACTACTGGTGCATGGTTCAATTTGGCTTATTGCTGGCAATCGCGGCAACCGGTTGGATGCTCACTTCAGCGGCACTGATTACCTTGCTGTCGCCAGACCCTATCCATAGCCCTGTTGATTTTTTGCGTTATGTCGTCGCGGCAAAAGACGGTTGGCTGTTTGAGGTCTGGCTGGCGCTTGGTGGCGTAATGGCCGCACCTATTTTTGCCTCGAGCGTAATAACCATGCCGCTCCTGCTAGACCGTCGCATTTCGCTTTTGCGGGCCGTGCTTTTGAGCTGGAGTGTGGTGTTGAAAAATCCACTTTCTATGGCGGCATGGGCCGCTTTGCTTTTGGTCATGACCTTGCTGGGCTTGTGCTCACTATTCTTGGGACTGATTTTTGTCGTTCCTTTATTGGGTCATGCAAGCTGGCATGCATACCGAGATTTGGTGGATGCCGATCATCTGCCCCCCCGACAAGTGAATACACGCGCCGTTGACAGGCCAACGCTCCGGTGATGTGGGGCTATACCGAGGAGCAAATAGCTAGCTTTGGCCTAACTTTTGGCGTAGGCGCATTCATGTTGTACATGCTCTTCATTATTGGACAGCTGGCTTGGGAATCTAAGGCTGGAAAGTTCGGCACTTTCGTCCTTTTTCTGGGGTTGTCGTTCGGCATGGTAGGTTTTGTAGCAAAAATGGCTATCCAGTGGTTTTTACGCTTGTAAGCAGCATCACTACGCTCAAGCAACCAGGCGAATGCCTATCAAAATTCCATGCAACCAAACTATAAAAACCACACAGGCCAACAACCCTAGCACGATGGTCAGGACCGTGGCATTGCGGGTTCCCGGCAGGTAAACCACTTCCTGGTCCCGATCTCTCCGGCGCGAGGCACTAAAAAGCAAAACGCTCCAGACCAGAAAAGAACCAAACAGGACCACGTGCGCCAAGGTTCCGTTGACCAAGAGATGCGCCAACGCCCACACCTTGACCGATAAAACCATCGGATGGTGCACTCTTGCCCGAATGCGATTGTTGGGCACGTAGGCTGCTGCCAACAGAATCAAAGACAGCGCCATTAACAAAAACGCCAAGTGGCGCAGAGCGGCAGGTGGGGTCCACAACAGCACAGGAACCTCCCGCGCTAAACCAAAACCCACTACCACCGCAACAAGCCCAGCCAGCGAAAACATGGCGTACAAACCCTTAAAGCCTTTTTCACCAAACCGCATAATCAGACTGCTGCGAATACCCGCACTCCGCAAACGCAACGAATGGGTTCCTAAAAAAACCACCAAACCCAGCACAAGTAGTTCCATTTTCTTGCCCCTTAAACGAAAACCAAAGTTAACACACCTGGCATTCGAGCGTACTTTGAAAACCTGTGGACAAAGTTGGAATAACTTGCACTTTATCCACAGCAATAACAAAAAATTGGTACTTATTCATTTTGACGGTACAAAAAAATAAGCGCTATCCACAAGCATAAAAGCACCATAAGTCGTTGATATTTATAAAAAAAATACGGTTATCCGCCTATTTGGTTGACCTCTATCTACTACTGCTATCTTGTATCTATGTCTTAAAGAATAAAGACAAGAAAACAAAGTTTCAAGAATGCCTTCTTTACTGCTCTACATCGCAAGAGCATAGCAACAGAACAAAAATAGACAACAGCTTGTGCAACAGTCCATCAAGTAAACTGTGTTTTCTGTAAATTTGGTGACCACACTCCATGACGGTTCAATCAGCTGATGCAAGCTCTGGCACCCCGCCGGTCTCTTTTGAACTCAAGAGTGCCCAACTGACTTTGGTGACACTGGTTGTCAAAACCGTTCATCTTGAGCAATTGGCCGTCGACCTGGAAAAGCGTTTTGGCCCGCAAGGCGAGAGCCCGGACTTTTTTGACACTGATGGCCTGGTGATTGATTTTGCACAGGTTCAACATGTCTTTCCAGACAACCATTGGGATCGTTTGTGTATTGCTTTTGAGCGCTGCCGTTTGGTTCCTGTTGCCGTGCGCGGACTCGATGCGGCCAGCATGCTATTGGCAAAGCAAGCAGGTTTGCTAGAGGCCGCTGCGGAGATTCGTCGCAACACGGCACCCAACCTCAAAACAACCCAGACGACACCGTTTATGCCCAGCGCGGCCGTTACTGCGCCAGTTCCGCAAGCAAAGGCGAGCGCGCCAGTGCCCACGATGGTTGTGCACAGGCCTTTGCGTTCCGGCCAAAAAGTCTATGCCCGTGGCGGTGATCTGGTGGTATTGGCCATGGTCAATCGAGGAGCCGAAGTGATTGCAGACGGCAATATCCATGTGTACGCGCCTCTGCGCGGGAAAGCCATGGCCGGAGCTCGCGGCAATACCAATGCACGTATCTTTTCGCTTTGCCTGGAACCTGAGCTCGTCTCCATTGCCGGGGTATACCGCACCACAGAGCAAGAGCTGGCAGGCGATGTGTTGGGAAAACCGGCGCAAGTTCGGCTAAGTGACGACGGAAAAGAGAAAATCATTATCGAAGCGTTGCAATCGTAAAATTTGGCAAGCGGACCTTACATTCGGAAAGAAGATTCATCCATGGCAAAAATCATTGTGGTCACCTCGGGTAAAGGTGGCGTAGGAAAAACCACTACCAGTGCCAGTTTTGCTGCTGGTCTGGCTTTGCGGGGCCATAAAACAGCTGTTATCGACTTTGATGTAGGCCTTCGTAACTTGGACTTGATCATGGGCTGTGAGCGTCGTGTGGTCTACGACCTGATCAACGTGATTCAAGGCGAAGCCAATTTGCACCAAGCGCTCATCAAAGATAAGCAGTGTGAAAATTTGTACGTTCTGGCCGCCTCACAAACGCGTGACAAAGACGCTTTGACTCAGGCAGGCGTCGAAAAAGTGTTGCATGACCTGGCGGCTATGGACTTTGAATACATCGTCTGTGATTCCCCTGCTGGCATTGAAACTGGCGCCTTAATGGCCATGCATTTTGCTGACGAAGCTTTGGTCGTGACCAACCCAGAAGTGTCTTCGGTCCGTGATTCAGACCGAATTTTGGGCATGCTGGCCAGCAAGACCAAGCGCGCCATCGAAGGTCTGGAGCCTATCAAAGAACATTTGCTGATTACGCGTTATAACCCGGCGCGCGTGGACCAAGGACAGATGCTGTCGCTCGACGACATTCAGGACATCTTAAGGATCAAACTCATTGGCGTGATTCCTGAGAGTGAATCCGTTTTGCAAGCCTCTAACCAGGGTGTACCAGCCGTTCACATGGAAGGCAGTGACGTTGCTGAGGCGTATAAGGACGTGATTGAGCGTTTCTTGGGCGCTGACAAACCGATGCGCTTTACGGAAGTTCCTAAACAAGGTTTTTTTAAGCGTATTTTTGGTGGGAAATAACAGCATGTCCTTTCTCTCGTTTTTATTGGGTGAGAAGAAAAAAACAGCCAGTGTCGCCAAAGAACGTCTGCAAATCATCTTGGCGCATGAACGCAGCGGACGCAATGCCTCAGAGCCCGACTACTTGGTGGATTTGCAGCGCGACCTCATTGCGGTCATAAGCAAATACATCAAAATAAATCCCAATGACATCAAGGTCAATATGGAGCGCCAGGACAACCTGGATGTGCTCGAAGTCAAGATCGAACTGCCGGACGCCCGCTAAAGCCTAAACAAGCGTCGACGAATGCACCGACAACGCGGTCTTATCCACCACCTTGCGCAGCACAAAGCTTGAATGCACGCCAGTAACCCCCTCAATGCGGGTAATCTGGTTGAGCAACAAAGATTGGTAGTGGTCCATGTCGCGCACGGCCACCTTCAGTTGGTAGTCGGCATCCTGTCCGGTAATCAATAAGCACTCCAGAACCTCCGGAAGTAGCAAAATACCAGCTTCAAAATTAGCAAAGCGTTCCGGCGTATGTTTGTCCATCGAAATATGGATCAAGGCCATCAAAGTGAGACCCAGTTTGCGCGCATCAAGCATCGCCCGGTAGGCCACGATCAAACCGGCTTCTTCCAAACCGCGCACCCGGCGCAGGCACGGCGACGCCGACAGTCCAATGCGGTCGGCCAGATCTTGGTTGTTGATCCGGCCTTCACGCTGCAAGATGTCCAAGATTTGTAGGTCAAAGCGGTCGAGTTTCATGCGCCTATCTTAGGTTGGTATGCAACCGTGCTACATTCGGGCTTGCAGTTTTGGCACAAAACTACGCGTCACGCGCAAGCGCAAGACACACGCAGTCCTGGCAGAGGGCCTGCCGATTGAGCCGCAAAACGGCAAGCCGCTTTGAACGAGCCATCCTCTACGGAACCCGTTTGCGACCTTTCCTCCAACGTCACCACACCCCTGCCCTAGTTGGTGAACCAGTTATTTATATTTTGAATCGACCTTTTTACCCTGTCAGCGCATCACCCACCATCATCGGCAAATACCGCATCGCGGCGTGCCACACGCCATCGACCACTGGGCGCTACCATGCCCAGGTATCCATTGCCAGCGGCAGCGGCAGCGGTAGCACCGACCGCGTTATGCGATTTATTGACGACTTTTCTACCCAGGATGCAGCGGCACAATATGCGCTGGCGCAAGGCATTGACTGGGCCCACGCCGCCCTCAAAATGCATTGATACTGCAACACATCGCCTGACTGAACCGCAATACCGAACACCTGAACCCAAGGAAACCTTATGGCAAAAGAAGAACTGATTGAAATGATGGGCGTCGTCAACGAGGTGCTACCCGACACCCGTTTTCGCGTCACGCTGGACAACGGCCACCAGCTGATCGCCTATTCAGCAGGCAAGATGCGCAAAAACCACATTCGTATTCTGGCGGGCGACCGCGTGTCGCTAGAACTCTCGCCCTACGACCTGAGCAAAGGCCGTATCAACTTCCGCCACATTGAGGGTCGCGGCCCTATGGTGCCACGGCGCACCAACTAATTACCTGGCGGCGTCCTGGTTTTTCGCCAGCCTGCGTCGCGCACGGACTGCTTTTGCCAAACCCTCAAGCACCGGCTCAGTTTGCGCAATGCTGATGCAAGCGTCCGTTACAGAAACGCCATGGAGAAGCGCCACGTCGGGCACCATGTCCTGGCGGCCCTCGTGCAAATGGCTCTCAATCATCACCCCCGTAATGCGCCGGTCGCCCGCGGCAATTTGATCCGCCACTTCGGCTGCCACGGTAATTTGCCGAAGATGCTGCTTGCTGCTGTTGGCGTGTGATACGTCCACCATGACTTGCTCTCGCAGCCCGCAGGTTTTGAGTAAGGCGCAAGCCGCGTCGATATCGGCACTGGCGTAGTTGGTTTGCTTGCCGCCGCGCAAAATCACGTGACAGTTGTCGTTTCCAAGGGTCTCAAAAATCGCCGCCTGTCCCCACTTGGTCATGCCCATGAAGGCGTGGGGCGACTGCGCTGCCAGGATGGCGTCGCTGGCAACTTTGACGCCGCCGTCCGTACCATTTTTGAAGCCGACGGGGCAACTTAAGCCGCTGGCCAGTTGGCGGTGGCTTTGGCTCTCGGTGGTGCGGGCGCCAATAGCGCCCCAGCCCACCAAATCGCTGATGAACTGGGGGCTTAACAAGTCTAAAAACTCAGTTCCCACGGCCAAACCCATACCCACAATCTCTAGCAACAAGCTGCGTGCCAGCGCCAAGCCTTCGTTAATGGAAAAGCTTCCGTCCATATGCGGATCGTTGATGTAGCCCTTCCAGCCCACGGTGGTGCGCGGCTTCTCGAAATAGGTACGCATTACTACAAGCAAATCATTGGCGTGCGCGTCGGTCTGGCCCTTAAGCCACCGCGCGTAGGCAATGGCCTGGTCGTGGTCATGGATGGAGCAGGGCCCCACAACCACGATCAGGCGGTCGTCGCGAGCGTGCAAGACCTCACACAGGGCGGACCGGGCGCGCTCAACGCTGACCAGCACCGCTTCAGAGGCCGGCAGTTGCTCTTGCAGTAGCGCAGGGCTAATCAGGGGCCGAATCGCGCTTATGCGGGTGTCGTCGGTACGAATGTGGTCAGGCGTGTGGAGCATTGGGGAGCTTATTGAAAATTAGCTGGATACATAGCGGTGCAGCTGCTCGATGTTGCGTTTGTGTTGGGCCATCATTTCGCGCACCCCGCCGCATATATTCTCAACGGCATATGTCGCTGCGACGAAACCTACGCGACGCACAGGTTCAGCCAAAAATCCCCCAACGGTTTTCATGGTCGACGCCTATGCCTGCGCTTGCTCAGGGGCCCTCAGAATAGCACCCATGCGCTCCATTAATGCTAAGGCGTCTCAGTCTCGCATCATGATAGGGATGCAAAGCCGGTAGCCCTGACCGCGCATCACTTTGATGGTCGGTGCGCCATCGGCAAAGACGCTGAGTTTTTGCCGGACCCGGTACACCAGTTGCTCAATGCGTACCTTGTTGGTTTTTTCGTCCGTTGCGGGGTCGCCAAAGTCGGTCAAAAGCCGTTGAAAAGGCAGCAAGTCGGGTGACAAAGCCAGCGCGTGCAAAAGCAAGCATTCGCTGGGTGTCAAGGAGATCGGTTCCGCATGGGGCGGGGCAATTTTGTGCGCCCAGCGTTCCAAAACCCAGGCGTCTGTACCTGACGCACTTTTTGCGCGCCGCACCAGGCTGTGGATGACGTTGCTAAGTTCGTCGGCCCCGGCAGGCTTGCTGAGAAACACATCGGCTCCTGCAGCGTAGGCATCTTTGCGGTCTTTGTTTCGTAGGCGGGCGGTGAGTACGACAACGCCCATGTTCGGGTAGGCTTTTTTGACCCGGGGGATGATGTCAATTCCATCTTCGCCTGGCAAATTTAGATCCATTACCAAGGCGTCTGGCACGCTTTTGATAATTTCTCGGTCCAGTTCTTCGCCGCTTTCGACCCCGCGCACGAGCATGCCCTCCGAGCTTAGAAACTCCTCTAAGCTTTGTCGCAATGCAATGTTGTCTTCAACAATGATGATGTTTATGCTGAACATGGGGTCCGCAAAAGAGTGGCACCTTAACTTACCCACCTCCCCGAATCTCACTCAAAGTGATATTTTGAGCGCTGCGGCTAGCGTGTGGGGTCTAGCAAGCCCAAAAACGCCATCACCGCATCAAGGTGGTCCGAAAAATTGCCCAAAGCGTGGTCCCCGCCGGGAATGATGATGTGTTGGGCCTCAGAGTAGCGGTCGCGCATGTCGCGCCAGTCCAGCACCTCGTCGCCTTGCGCCATCACCACCAGTTCGGGCCCGCTGGGCGTGCTGCCTTCGCTGGCGAGCAGTTGCAGTTCGTCGATGAACGCGGCCTGAAAATAAAAGCGCTCCGATGGCGCGTGCCATTGCGTTTGTGCACCGATGTGATTTTGCAGGTCGCGCGCGGGAAACACCGCCGGGTTGAGCATGACTGATCTGCAGCCCGTATGGCGCGCCACCCACGACGCATAAAACCCGCCTAAAGACGACCCCACCACCGCCATGCGGCCCCGGGGCCAATCGGCCACCAAGGCTGCTACTTCTTGCATAGCCTGGCGTGGCGACGGGGGCAGCTGAGGGCAGCACCACAGCACCGGCGGATTGCACTGCGCCACGGCGCGGGCCATGGTCTGGGCCTTGGTCGATGCTGGGGAGGAGCGAAAGCCATGCAAATACAGCAGGTGCGTGACCGGTGGGAGCTGTGACGGGGGCCGCTCAGGCGACGCGGGTGAATGGAGTGGCATAGGG
>Ga0214921_10010126_pt1 | contig 11730 bp, 10 predicted proteins | sample LL1505_MetaG_FD_177992 | JGI IMG/M metagenome (GOLD analysis project Ga0214921, IMG submission 177992) | Freshwater microbial communities from Lake Lanier, Atlanta, Georgia, United States - LL-1505 | ecosystem: Environmental > Aquatic > Freshwater > Lake | place: USA: Georgia | collected...
CCTGCAATCGGCAGCAAAGATTCGGGCGCGGGGCTGTGCAAATGAACGGGCATAAACGGAGATAAAAAGAGGGTTCAGGACAACTTGCCGTGGCAATGCTTGTATTTCTTGCCGCTGCCGCAGGGGCAGGCTTCGTTGCGCCCCACGCCAGCAAAATTCAATGCGCCGGCACCACCCGCCAGCGCAAACGGTGGCGACTGTTGCGCCATGACTTCGGGCTCGCCGCTTTCGGTCGGGGCCGTGTAAGTGATGTTGGAAATGTTTTCAGCCTTGGCCTCCAGCACCTGAGCGGCGGCGTCGAGCTCCTCGCGGGTTTGGATGCGCACTGTCATCAGCGTACTCGTGACGGCGTTTTTGACCGAATCCAGCATCTGCCCGAATAGCTCGAAGGCCTCGCGCTTGTATTCCTGCTTGGGCTGTTTTTGCGCGTAGCCGCGCAAGTGGATGCCCTGGCGTAGGTAGTCCAATGCGCTGAGGTGGTCGCGCCAATGGGTATCAATGGTTTGCAGCAACACCATGCGCTCAAAGCGGGTAAAGTTTTCCGCGCCAATTTGCTGCACTTTGTCGGCAAACAAAGCGTTTGCAGCCTCCATTACATTTTTAAGGACGTCCTCATCGGTCATGGACTGTGACTGGGCTACTGCACCCACCAGATCCAGGTTGATCTGCCAATCGGCCTGCAAAGCGCGCTGCAGCCCGGGCAAGTCCCACTGCTCTTCCACCGACTCGTGCGGCACGTATTGGCGCACCAGATCGGTGATCGCGCCCTCGCGCAACGACGCCACCTCGGCGTTCAGATCGTCGGCATCCAAAATCGCGTTGCGCTGCTCGTAAATCACTTTGCGCTGGTCGTTAGAGACGTCGTCGTACTCCAGTAGCTGTTTGCGCATATCGAAATTGCGCGCTTCGACTTTGCGCTGAGCGCTCTCAATGCTGCGCGTGACCATGCCAGCCTCGATGGCTTCCCCCTCGGGCATGTTCAAGCGCTCCATGATGGACTTGACGCGATCGCCCGCGAAGATCCGCATCAGCGCATCGTCCAAACTCAAATAAAAGCGTGAAGACCCGGGGTCACCCTGACGACCCGAGCGCCCGCGCAGCTGGTTGTCGATGCGGCGCGACTCGTGGCGCTCGGTGGCAATGATGCGCAAGCCGCCCAGCGCTTTCACGGCCTCGTGGTCAATCTTCCATTGGCCGCGCAAGGTCTGAACGCGCTCGGCTTTACCGGCCTCATCCAGCGTGGCGTCGGTCTCGATCGCCTCCAGCGATTTTTCGATGTTGCCGCCCAGCACAATGTCAGTGCCGCGACCGGCCATGTTGGTGGCAATGGTGATCACGCCGCGGCTACCTGCCTGCGCAATGATGTCGGCCTCGCGCGCGTGCTGCTTGGCGTTGAGCACCTGGTGCGGCAGTTTTTCCTGCTCCAGCAACTGGGCAATGATTTCCGAGTTTTCGATGGACGTGGTGCCCACCAGAACGGGTTGGCCGCGCTCATGGCACGCCCGGATGTCGGCGATAGCAGCCTGGTATTTTTCTTGGGTGGTTTTGTACACCCGGTCCAACTGGTCGGTGCGGCTGCTGGGCCGATTGGGTGGAATGACCACGGTCTCCAGGCCGTAAATTTCCTGGAACTCATAGGCCTCGGTATCGGCCGTGCCGGTCATGCCGCCGAGCTTGGCATACAGGCGGAAATAGTTCTGGAAGGTGATAGACGCCATGGTCTGGTTCTCAGCCTGGATTTCAGCGCCCTCTTTGGCCTCCACGGCCTGGTGCAAACCATCGCTCCAACGGCGCCCAGTCATCAAACGACCGGTGAATTCATCCACGATGATGATTTCGCCTCCTTGCAACACGTAGTGCTGGTCACGGTGGTAAATGTGGTGCGCACGCAATGCCGCTGTGAGGTGGTGCATCAGCGTGATGTTCGCAGGATCGTAGAGCGAAGCCCCCTCGGGTATCAAACCCATGGAACCCAGAATGCGCTCTGCGTTTTCATGACCGCGTTCGGTCAGGAATACCTGATGCCCCTTCTCGTCCACCGTGAAATCACCGGGCTTGGTCACGCCCTCTCCAGTACGCGGGTCTTCCTCACCCTCTTGGCGCTCGAGTTGAGGCACCGCGGTATTGATCGCCACATACAAATTGGTGTGGTCTTCGGCTTGTCCGCTGATGATGAGCGGCGTACGCGCCTCGTCGATCAAAATCGAGTCCACCTCGTCGACGATGGCGTAGTTCAGTGCGCGCTGCACCCGATCGGTCGCCTCGTACACCATGTTGTCGCGCAGGTAGTCGAAGCCGTACTCGTTGTTGGTGCCGTAGGTGATGTCGGCGTTGTAGGCCGCCTGCTTTTCTTCGCGCGGTACGTTGGGGTAATTGATGCCAACGGTCAAACCCAAAAAGTTGTACAGACGCCCCATCCACTGCGCGTCGCGGGCGGCCAGGTAGTCGTTCACCGTCACCACGTGCACGCCGCGCCCGGACAAGGCATTCAGGTAAACCGCCAGCGTAGCGGTCAGGGTTTTGCCCTCGCCCGTGCGCATCTCGGCAATCTTGCCCTGGTGCAGGGCGATACCGCCAACCAGCTGCACATCAAAGTGGCGCATTTTCATCACCCGCTTGGAGCCTTCGCGTACCACGGCAAATGCCTCCGGCAGCAAGTCATCGAGGCTTTGTCCGTCCGCGAATCGCTGTTTGAACTCTGCTGTCTTAGCCTTCAGCGCCTCGTCCGACAGTGATTCGAGGCCCGCCTCCATGGCGTTGATGCGGGCCACTGTGCTGCGGTACTGCTTGAGAAGGCGGTCGTTACGGCTGCCGAAAATTTTGGTAAGGAAATTAAAGTCCATGGGATTCCGACAATTACAAGGTCCAACCCATTTGTTGGCGACTTGCCGCATGCTTGCGTAAACCGTGCATTTTATGCGGGTGCAGACCGTGGGCTGCTGTGCCCAGGCGGAGTGACTCAGTGGGTCCGGCGGCTGAGGCCCTCGAGCGTGGCCCCGGTCAATGCGGTCGGGGTTTCGCCCCCCGCTTGAAGGAATTTCTGCGGATCCTGCGCGACGCCTCTGACCCGTACTTCGAAATGCAGATGCGGTCCCGTGGAGCGGCCCGTCGTGCCGATTTCGGCGATTTTCTGCCCCCGTTTCACCACGTCTCCCGATTTAACAAAAACCTGGGAAGCATGGCCATAGCGGGTCAGTAAATCGTTGCCGTGTTCGATCTCCACCATGTTCCCAAAAGTGGGGTGGGCCTGCTGGACCACAACCACACCACCCGCAGCCGCGTAGATAGGCGTGCCGGATACCGCCGGGAAATCCAAACCTTCGTGCATGGCAGTGCTGCCGGCAAAAGGGTCGATTCGCAAACCGAAGCCCGACCCGACCACACCACCCGCCACCGGAGCTTGTGTTGGCAGCATCATTTGTTTCATTTTTTGGTCGAACAAGCGGGTCTCCATCAGGGTCAAGACATCAGCGCGCTCCACCGCAGCGTGGTCCAGGTCATCCATCATGGCCCGCAAATCCGCCACCGTCATAGCCCGCGCGTCTACCAGCGCCCCGCCGCGCCCCGGTTTGCTGCGCAGCAGCGCCGGGTCGACGCCAGCCAATCCCGAGAGGCGCTCGCCCAGGGACTCGATCTGGGTCATCTTGGCCTGCATTTCCCCCAGCTTTTTCGCCAGCACGTCGATATTTTCCCGGGTGAAGCGCTCCCGTTGTTCAATTTGGTCTTTGGCAACAAAGCGCACCACCGACCCAAAAACAGGCCAGTCCTCGCGCACAGCTTTCACAAAAATGAGGTGGTAGAGACCCGCCGTCACCATCAGCAGAACCAACAACAGCCCAGTTAACGAGCCGGTCAGTTGCCATCCGGTCATGCGGATCGCAATGCTTCTGGTCAGTCTGGAGTCCGTGATAATCACTTCCATAGCACTCGCCTCACAATCATATGGCCCGAGCGGCCGATCCACGCACCATGTCCCTCACCCTGCTGGAAGCCACCTTGCGCAACCCCAACCTGGCGAGGCTGCAGGCACTGCTGAAGGATTCGTCGCTCTATCTGACGCAAGTGCGACATTTGATTCCGACTTCCCTGCGTACCACTGTCAAAGCGGGGCCGATCGAGTCGGCAACACCCGAGTCGGAGTTGAACACCACAGGAAAAATCAGCTGGTGCCTGATCGCCAGCAACAACGCCAGCGCCAGCAAGCTGCGCCAATTACTCCCGACGCTATTACAGCATCTTCAGGACCAGGGCCACCCGGTGGCCTCGATTCGTCTATCGATTGAAAAAACCCCGCAGACTGGCAGCGGGGTTTGATCAGAAAAACGACGCGGGCAGTTAGCGGCTATCCACCATACAGGTAGGTCGGCAGCCACATCGTCATCCCGGGCCACACGTACATGATGGCCAGGCAAGCGATCACGATGTACATGTACGGCATCATGCCGGCGAATATCTGGTTGATCGTGACATGGGCTGGCGACACGCCCTTGAGATAAAACGCTGACATGGCGACCGGCGGCGATAGGAATGCTGCTTGCAAGTTGACGAAAACCATGGTGCCCCACAGGATGGGGTTGATATCAAAGTGCGACAGCATCGGTAAGAAAATAGGCACAAAAATCACAATGATCTCGGTCCACTCCAAAGGCCAGCCCAACACGAAAATAATAGCCTGCGACAACAACATGAACTGCAAGGGTGACAGGTCGAAGGACAGCACCCAGTGTTCCACCAGGCTCTGACCACCGAGGATCGCAAACACCGACGAAAACAATGCCGAGCCAACGAAAAGCCAGCACACCATCGCAGTCGTCTTGGCCGTCAGAAAAACCGCTTGCTTGGTTTTCTCGAAGTCCAGCGTGCCGGCCTGCCAGGCCATCAAGAAAGCCCCGGCTGCACCCACTGCCGCCGACTCTGTGGCGGTCGTGATACCAAAAAGAATCACAGCCAAGACTACAAAAGTCAAGATACCCAAAGGCATAACCGAGCGCGTCAGCATGTTCAAGATTTCATACTGTTCCGCATCGAAAGACGAGTAGTAGTACACCAGTAACGCCAGTGTGATGACACAGGCGATCCAGAAACCCACATAGAAACTCGTGGGCACCTCTTCAGTTTTTGGCGCTTCCGACACATCGCCATCACCGAGTTCCTCCAAGGTGTCGTTCGACTTGTGGCGCTTGCTGGTGCTCTCGTCTGCGCCGGGTGGGACGTCCGCGCCCTGCGCGCCTGGAGGGAGCTCCAGTCCGCCTTTCGGTGCGGCAACCGCCGCACCGGGCGGTTCTTCCAGCCCACCTTTCGCAGCCGCAGCGGGTGGCTCTTGCACCGCTTGGGCTCCGGGCGGCTCCTGCACGCCCGGTTTAACGGCCGCTTCGGCCACAGGCGCAGCTTGCTTGGCCACTACCGCCGCCTTGGCAGCGTTGTTGTCTTCCTGCGAATGGATGACGACATACCAGTACGCCGCACCCAGGCAGGCCAAGGCCGTAAAGACCGGCACCAAGGCCATCAGAAAGCTGCGGAAAATCATGCCCCAAGTGATACGGACATGGGCCAAGCCCGACGCGGTCGCTCTCGCTGGCGACAGCAGCGCCTGAGCCAGCGCGAGCAGAAAACGTTTGGAGTACTGGTCAGCAATATGCTGCGCCCAAGGGGACACCGGCGCCCGCGTTTGCTCGATCGGCAATTTGGGAGCGATCTTGGGGTTGATCATGACCCAGCCTATGACATAGACCAGGTACAAAAACGCGAGGAAGAAGCCCGGCAACATGGCCGCAGCGTACAACTTGACCACGGACTGACCGGCGACCGCCGCATACACAATGATCATCACCGAAGGCGGGATGAGAATGCCCAGTGTGCCTCCAGCCGTGATCACACCAGCCGCAAGCCTGACGTCGTAGCCGGCGTTCAACATCGGACGCATCGCGATGACGCCCATCAGCACCACGACAGCGCCGACCAGCCCGCTGGCGATGCCCCAGAACGTGCAAATGATCAGCGTCGCCACAGCCAGAGAACCTGGCACTTTGCGAAACGCCAGCTGGACGCTGTGGAACATCTTGTCCACCAATGCCCCGCGTTCCATGACGTAACCCATCAGCACGAACAGAGGAATGGATATCAGAACATCGTTATTCATCGCCCCAAAGGCGCGTTGCACGATCAGGTTGAAGATGCGGTTATCGAACCACGGCATGGCAGGGTCGTAGAAAGCCACAAAACCAAAAACCATACCCAGGCCCATCAAAGTGAAGGCGGTGGGGAATCCCAGCATGATCACCACAATGATCAGGCTGAGCATCAGCAAGCCGAGTGCGGGATCGCTCATGCTTGGCCTCCTTTCGCGCGCTGGTGGGCCGATTCGTCGATCGTTTTGACATTGGCAATGGCCTCGAGGGCCGCCTCGCGATCGACCAGGGTGCTGGAGCCCAATTGCTGCTCCACCACATCAATTTCCTCTGCATCCTTCAACCGGGGCGTCCATTCGCCTGTACGGATGCACACGACACAGCGCAAAATCTCGGCCAGGCCTTGCATGAGCACGATCAGCCCGGCCAGAGGAATAATCGATTTAAAGGGATACAGCGGCAAAGGATCCGCATTGAATGTGTGTTCTTTGATGGCCCAGGCGTCCGATGCGTAACCCCATCCGGCCCACGTCAATGCGGCAACACCCGGCATGAAAAACACGATGAACAACACCAGGTCCAGCCAGGCTTGCGTGCGCGGCTGCGCGCTACCGTAGAAAAAATCGCCGCGGACATGGCCGTCCTGGCACAAGGTGTAGGCCCCGCCCATCATGAACAGCGTGCCGTACATCATGTTGCACACATCAAAAACCCAGGCGGTCGGGTGGTTCAGCACGTAGCGCTTGAAAACCTCAATAACGACAACCAGCATCAGTCCGACGATTAACCACGCGAATGCTTTTCCAACCCATGTGCTTATTTCATCAGTCAGATGAAGCAGCTTTTGTGTATTCATGACATATCCAAACAAAAAAAATTGCCCTCTCCGATTGTTCTGGAGAGGGCACCGTTGGCGCTAGCGCCTTGCTTAGCTCTTATTGAAATAGAAGTCGTAAGCGAGATCGTAGTCCACTAGGTAGTCACGCTGCCATGGGAAGGCGCGGGCTGCAAAAGCCTTTTGGGACTCCATGACGCGGCGGAAAATTGCATTTTCTGTGGACTTCTTCTGCGAAACCTTGTCCCATGCCTCCAGCTGTGCTTTCAGCACTGCGCCAGGCGTTCTGTAGAACTTGATACCCTGCTTCTTCATGTCGATGTAATCTTTGGAATTACGGTCGATCATTTTCCAGCTCATATCAGCGGAAGCGGCTTGTACCGCCACTTCGATGATGTTCTTCAGCTCGGTGGGGAGTGCATCGAGCTTGCCCTTGTTGAACAGGATCTCGAACTGCTCGGTACTTTGGTGGAAGCTTTGCAACATACAAATCTTGGACACATCAGGGAAGCCCAAAATGCGGTCTGAACTCGCGTTGTTGAATTCGGCTGCATCAATCAAACCTCGGTCCATGGCCGCCACAATCTCGCCGCCCGGCAAGGGGTTCACGGAGGCACCCATCTCAGTGAAGATGTCAACCGCCAAGCCCACCGTACGGTACTTCAGGCCTTTGAGGTCATCCGCTTTGGCGATCGGCTTTTTGAACCATCCCAATGGCTGGGTGGGCATGGGGCCATAAACGTAGGAGTGCACGTCTATGTTCAAGGACTTGTAAATCTCATCCAACAATTGGCGTCCGCCACCGTATGTGTGCCATGCCAACATCATGTTGGAGTCCATACCAAAAGCCGGGCCGGAGCCCCACAGCGCCAGCGCCGGGCTTTTTCCGTAGTGGTAGGCCAAAACGCCATGCCCGCCATCCAGGGTGCCTTTGTTAACCGCGTCGAGCAACTGGAAGGCCGGCACCACAGAACCCGAGGGCAACACTTCAATTTTCAAACGACCGCTGGCCATGCTGTTCACTTTGGCCGCGAAATCCTGGGCCAATTCATGGAACAGGTCCTTGGCAGGCCAGGTGCTTTGGAAACGCAGAGAAACCGTCTCCGCGCGGGAAATCATGGGGGCGGCTAAGGCACTAGCAGCCACTGCGCCTTTTAACAATCCGCGACGGGATGAGGAATTTTTCAGTTCTTTCATGTGAGCGCTCCGGCTAGAAGTTGGTAAAGACACGGATCATGCCGCCGGTTGCGCACGAATCTTTACAGGGTTTTTACTAATTTCGAGGGCTTTTAAGCCCCGAAAATTTCAAAAAGTATGCAAAAAATTTGCACGTGCAAACTCTTTGTGCAGCCTCGCCCGGCTGGTTTTCAAGGCGCGGTCGCCGAAGATCTTGCATCCCGTTGCGGCAGCATGCCCCCTATCATGGCGTGATGCCCGCCACACAAGAACTGCCCGCTCGCCCGCCTGCCGATCCATCTCCCCGGACGGCAAGCGCGACGGCGCTCCACGCGGCAGACTCTGGCTACGCTTGGTTCCGGCTGCTGGTTTCGTTGCTGCTCATGACGATTGGCAACGCCGGGATGTGGGTGATTCCGGTGGTTCTGCCGGTCGTCCAGGCGGAGTTTCAGATCGGGCGGGCCGACGCCGCCCTGCCCTACACCCTGATGATGATTGGCTTCGGTCTGGGCGGCGTACTCATGGGGCGCCTCAGTGACCGCTTCGGCCTGTTCCGGCCGCTGCTGGGCGCCTCGCTGGCTATTGGGGCCGGCTTTGTTCTTGCGGCCCTATCCCACACGATTCTCGGATTCGCCCTGGCCCATGGCGTGCTGATCGGACTGGTCGGCTGCGCGGTCACGTTTGCGCCGCTGATGGCGGACACCGCGCTGTGGTTCGCGCGCCGCCGCGGTATTGCCGTGGCCGTTTGCGCCGGCGGCAACTACCTGGCAGGGGCCGTGTGGCCGCCGGTGATGGAGCACTTTATTGCGACAGAGGGCTGGCGCGCTACCTACATCGGGGTCGGGCTGTTTTGCACCTGCAGCATGGGCTTGCTGGCTTTGCTGATGCGCCAGGCGCCACCCAGTGCGGCAGCTGCCACGGGGACATCCGACGTGGACAGCCTGCGCGAGCGCCCTTTTGACTTATCCCCCAACACCGCGACCGCGGCCCTGTGTGTGGCTGGCGTCTCCTGCTGCGTGGCCATGGCCATGCCGCAAGTGCATATCGTGGCGTATTGCACCGACCTGGGTTTTGGCGCCGCGCGGGGTGCGCAAATGCTGTCCATCATGCTGGCCTGCGGCATCGTCAGCCGTCTGGTCTCCGGCGCGCTGTCGGACCGCATCGGCGGCATCCGCACGCTGGTGCTGGGCTCCGCGCTGCAGTGCACGGCGCTGCTGCTGTTTCTGCCCTTTGACGGCCTGGTACCGCTGTATATCGTGTCAAGCATGTTCGGCCTGTTCCAGGGCGGCATCGTGCCGTCTTATGCTCTGGTGGTGCGCGAAAATTTCTCTGCCAAACAGATTGGCGCACGGGTCGGGACTGTGATCATGTTCACCATGCTCGGTATGGCGCTGGGCGGCTGGATGTCAGGCAAGGTCTTTGACCTAACCGGCTCCTACCATGCGGCCTTTCTCAACGGTATCGCGTGGAACCTGCTCAACCTGGCAATCGCCGCCACCTTGCTGATGCGCCTGCGACGGAAAAATCGGAATCTGACCCCGATTAACTAACGGCGCTGCAAGACGTGGATGTGGTCCGCGCCCAGGGTGGTTTGGCGCAGCAGGGTGTGGCCGGTTTGCTTGGTGAAGGCTTGGAAATCGCGCAGGGATCCAGGGTCGGTGCTGACGACTTCGAGCACCTGGCCGGACACCAATTCGGCCAATGCTTTTTTGGCCTTCAAAATCGGCAGCGGGCAATTCAAGCCGCGGGTATCCAGGGATTTATCAATGGCGGGCAATACGGTGTCGGTCATGGCGCGATGCCTCAAGCTGGGAATACGCCGGTGGACAGGTAGCGGTCGCCCCGGTCGCAGACGATGAACACAATGGTTGCGTCGCGCACCTCGGCGGCGATTTGTTGCGCCACCCAACACGCGCCAGCGGCAGAAATACCGGCAAAAATGCCCTCTTCGCGCGCCATGCGCCGGGCCATTTGTTCGGCGTCGGCCTGGCTCACCAGGCGGATCGCATCGACCACGCTGGCGTCATAAATCGTCGGTAGGTACTCCGGCGACCATTTGCGGATGCCGGGAATGCGCGAACCATCGGACGGCTGCGCGCCAATGATCTGAATGCCGGGGTTTTGCTGCTTGAGGAAGCGCCCCACGCCGGTAATCGTGCCGGTAGTGCCCATGGCGCTCACAAAATGGGTGATACGCCCGCTCGTGTCCGCCCAAATTTCAGGCCCAGTGGTCTCAAAGTGGGCGCGCGGATTGTCCCCATTGCCAAATTGGTCCAAGACCTTGCCCTTGCCCTGGGCCTGCATCTGCAGCGCCAGGTCGCGCGCTGACTCCATGCCGCCGGCCTTAGGGGTAAGAATCAGCTCCGCACCAAAAGCCTTCATGGTCTGAGCGCGCTCGATGGACAAGTCCTCGGGCATGATCAAAACCATCCGGTAGCCCTTGATCGCAGCGGCCATGGCCAAGGCGATACCGGTATTGCCCGAGGTGGCTTCAATCAGGGTGTCACCGAGCGTAATGTCGCCGCGCTCTTGGGCCCGCGAGATCATGGCCAGCGCCGGGCGGTCTTTCACCGAACCCGCAGGGTTGTTGCCCTCCAACTTACCCAAGACCACGTTGTTGCGCGGGGAAGCATTGGCCGCGCCGATGCGCTGCAGCGCCACCAAAGGGGTGCGCCCAACCAGTTGATCAAGCGAGGGATACGCGTTTGAAGCAGGGGAATTCACGCCTGGCGATCCACGTAGCGACCCTTTTCTTTTGGTGGGCTGGACGTCTCCCGGCGCTCGGATTGCACGCGATCCAATTGGTCGCGGGCCTGGGCCACCTGCGCGGCGCGGGCCTGCGCCTGGGTGCGCTCCGGGCCGGCTTCGTCGGCCACCCGCTTGGAAACCTGTTTGGCAGCCGGTGCAGCCGGCGCGGAGCGAACGTCGGTGATGGCATTCATAGCAACTCCTTGGAATCTTGCTCTTGACTATAACGCCCGATAAGCGGCTACAAGCCCAAGCCGGCCCCGGCGCCCAAGAGCGTGGCTACCCCCAACGCAGCGAGCGACGCAGCGGCAATACCATGCACCAACCGCATCGGAATCCGGGCCGACAGCCGGTCACCGATGAACACGGCAGGCACATCGGCAATCAACATACCCAAGGTCGTACCCACCACCACCAGCACCGGGTCGGGGAAATGCGCCGCCATGGCGATGGTGGCGATCTGGGTTTTGTCGCCCATCTCGGCCAGAAAAAAAGTGATCAGCGTCGCCCCGAAAACACCCCAGCGCCCGGCCATATCGCCTTCATCGTCCTCGATCTTGTCCGGGATCAAGGTCCACGCGGCCATACCGATAAAGGAGGCGCCCAGCACCCAGCGCAAGATCTCCGGGCTCAAACTGGCCGTGATCCAAGCCCCCAGCGCGCCCGCCAATCCATGGTTGACGACGGTGGCGCACAAAATGCCCGCGATGATGGGTAGCGGTTTTTTGAATCGGGCCGCCAGCAAAAAAGCCAGCAACTGGGTTTTGTCGCCAATCTCGGCGAGGGCCACAATGCCGGTTGAAATCAATAAAGCTTCCACACCGGCTTTCGAGGTCTTGAGTC
>Ga0214921_10010127_pt1 | contig 11729 bp, 7 predicted proteins | sample LL1505_MetaG_FD_177992 | JGI IMG/M metagenome (GOLD analysis project Ga0214921, IMG submission 177992) | Freshwater microbial communities from Lake Lanier, Atlanta, Georgia, United States - LL-1505 | ecosystem: Environmental > Aquatic > Freshwater > Lake | place: USA: Georgia | collected 2015-05-28
AAAGTCATTATTGAATGAAATTAATAGACAGACTATAGAATCAGAAAAAATCAATAGAAGAAAGATAGAAATTGAATTGAATATTGAAAAAATGGATATTAGTGTTAGTTCTGATTCTGATGAAGATTATGATGATATTAGTGAACAAATAATAAAAATAAAAGATAAAATAAAAACAAACACAGAAACAGAAATCAAAGTGACATCAAAATTAAACAAATATGACAACATAGAGGATAAATATAAAAAATTTAATAAAAAAAGAGATAATAGCATAAGTGTTCTTGAAAAAGAAATTCACACATTACTTGCAGAAAGGGTTGAAAATGTAGATTGTTGTATTAACATTGATGATATTAACAAAAATATTTCCAAAGGAGAAGATGAAAGCAATGAATTAAAACAACAACTCAAAATAATACAAAAGAAAATAAAAAAGTTAGAATCTAAAATAAAAGTTATTAACGAGACACATAGTAATAAGTCAAAGTATGATAAATACCAAAAGAACAAAGAAAATATAGATAGATGTCAACAAAAACTTAATGATATGATTGACTCTAATTTTAATCAAAAATCATTACATCAACAAGATATTATTAAAAAAATAGAACAGTGTCAATCAGATATAACTAAAAAAGAATTACATCTGTCAACATTACAAACTTCAGAACACATTGATAAAAAATATAAAAAATATCTTGAAAAAGTAGATAATCTATTTGAATTAAATAAAAGGATAGAATCAATTAATATCCAGCTGGAATCATTGAACATTAGTTTATTAGATTTGACAGATCATGAATATAACAAAGACTGTTCCATCTGTATGACAAGAAAAATCACACAGACTAAGATATCATTGGAAAATAAGACTGAAAAATTAAATCATGAAAAAACCAAAACCATGAAAAAAATAAATAAGGCAGAAAGTAAAATTAAAAAATTAGAAAAATACAATCTATTACATTCTGAATATCAACAAAAGGATAAATATATGGCAGAATTGGCTGTTTTGCAGCAAGAAAAAAATATACTTGAAAAATACATTACTGTACAGACAGAATTATATGATTTGAAAAAAGAAACACAGGAACTTGAAATTTATAAAGACCAATATGAAAAAACAGAAAAACAGAAAAAAGAAAATGATCAGTATCAATTAACCATTAAACAACATAGACATGACATTGAACTGATCAACAAAGATATTAAATTAATTGCTATGAAATTAAAAGAACAATATGACAACAAAAAGAAATATGAAGATATGAAGGATGTCATTAAAAGAAACAGTGAAATTGATGATTTAATTTCTAAAAAAAAGATGGAAGTAGAAACATTAAGAGTATCCAAATATGATAAATATGAAACATACTTGGAATTAACAAAAAAGTTACAAGATACAAAAAATATACTATTGAAACTGAATGATGAATATAAAAAAATGGCAACCAGGGAGCAAAAAATAAATAATAATAATACTTACAAAAAACAGAAAAAAGAATTGAAGAAACTAAATGAACAACATAAAACAAATCTTAAATTACAGACTGAACAAAATGCAAAGTTACTTGAAACAGAAAAAAGTCTTGGAAATATAGAAAATGAAATTAAAAAAATAAATGAAGCAAAAAAGGATCTAACAGAATTAGAATATGAAAAAAATGTTTATGATCAAATTGTAAAAATGATTAATGGAGGTTTTGTTGATGGTGTACTGGAAACTCATATATTACCTAAATTTGAAAATGTGATTAATGAAATATTGTCTTATTTTGTTGATTATAAAGTAAAAATTAGTCACAGCATTTCAGGGAAAACAAAAATGATTAAAATACAAAAGATACAGAAAGATGGTGGTATTGTAAATACCCTCAAATTATCAGGTTATGAAGGGATGATGTTGAATATAGCTTGTAGATTGGCCATTGACAAAATCAGTAAGCAGACTAAAACTAATTTCTTTATCATTGATGAAATTTTTGCATACAGTGATGATACTAATATATCTAAAGTTGCATTACTGTTTAATTATCTAAAAAAAGTATATGATTGGACAATTGTTATCACACATAATGATCAAATTAAAAATTATGTTGATGCAGAGATAACTGTAAAAAGACAAAATGGATACAGCAAATTTGATAATAGAAAACAAGATTAAAATTTTTTAAATGTAAAAATGTATGGTTGTGTTGCAAAATTATAGAGCCAATTGCTGACATTAAACAATGATCCACTTGTTATGTCTGGTGGTATCAATGATTCAATTGGATCCACATACTTGCCATCAGGTGTTTTTGTTCTGTGCCATCTAAAAATATTATCACCATCCGCATTTTGTGTTAACTGTACAAACCCAAAATGTTCCATTAAAATTTTTGCTATCACTGACCATGCAGATGCGCACAAAAATTTACAATCAAATGTTTCTGCATTTGTTACAATATAAGTAAACAATTTTTTTGCTATTCCACAGCTAATCTTGTTACATATATTTGCATTTAATAATGATAATGATATTTGTATACTAATTGCTTCACAACGTGATTGTTCATATTGAATAACAAACATGTGTGAATAAGTTAATAATGCATATGGATTTATGTAAGGGTTTGTCTCAGTTGTATATGGATAATGTTGAATAATTAGATTATAATCCGAAAAATTAACACCATGCGTACTTATATCTGCCCTATCCATTAAAAATGATTTCAACATATGAATACTGTACACTCTTGCATCATTGAATTGTAAAAGTAACTTGTCTCTATGCACCAGATAATCTGGACATTCTATAATTTGTTTGTATATTGCCGCATATAAATTGTTTGTATATTGCCGCATATAAATTGTTTGCAAACACTAATATATTGCCAGTTTCATTAACTGCTAGACACATTTTATATAAAGTTGATATTATACTCCTTAATTTAACAAATGAAATCTTCATAGCGTTGTGCATACTATTTGAATCATATTTATTTCCTTCGTGTCCATCAAATATTGTTTCATCGGGATCTGGATATACCTCATCAAATGGTCCTATAGGATATCCATCACTATAAATTGGTTCTGGTAAAACTGCAGGATCTCTGTTAAACATATAGTATTCTATATACACCTATTCCGTGTTCCATTTGGAAAATGTCCAGTTGTTGACTTTAATTGATGCAAAAACTATGGACAAACAAGTTAGCAGCTATCAAACTTTTACGTTATGTGTGCTTTTTTGCGGGAACTAGATGTATTACATTTAAGAATTGCAAAGTTTAGTACCATAAAATGGTCAATGCATCCCCAATTTCAATAAATCAAAATTGGGTTCTTCAGTGTTCATTTTAAAACTTCTACTAAATTCTGGTTTTCTCGTTCCTTCCTTTTTGTAGTGTTTTATTATGTTCACCATATTCAATACTGAATTTCTGTTTCTATTTTGGAATCTCTTAAAAGGTTTACCAACAGTTTTTTTTAGTATGTTAGATACTAAAACCGAATGTAATTCCTTTTTCTTCCCTGTTTCTGCATTCCTTATTGTTGCATTCTTATTCTTTTTAAATGTTATGTTATCTAGACATGACGTTCTAAATTCATCTATGTTATAAATTTTAAATTCTTCTGCTAATCGTCTTTTTAGTCCTATGCATGGTGTACTTATTACTCCTCTCATTTGACTCAATCTACTCCAGTCCCCATATATTAACATTATCTCTTTCCCTTTTTGTTTAAATATTCCCTTTCCCTTTTGTCCAAATATTCTTTTTATGTTATTCACTAATTTTGATTCTGATCTTAGCTTATTTATGTGTGAACGCAAATTCATTTTTCTTATAAATGGTAATGAATAATGCTTTCTTAATTCGTCCGCTATTTCATTCTTATTTTTTATATAAATCAGAAAATTACTTAAAATACATGTTTTCGCCGATACTACACTTAATTTTTGTTCTATTTCATTTATTTTCATTGTCTTCTTAAATTTTTGCAGGGTGTGTCTATGTTTTATTGTATCCATTTCATGCAATCTTTGTTTTGTCGTGTATTTAAAATATTTTATGTTTTTCTTGTCGTCATCATAATTGCACATAAACAACAAATCAGGATTCTTTCCAGGATCCACAAGTACTAATGTATAAATTTCTTGCATTTTGTTCATTTCTTCTTTCATTAACTGTTTGTCCCAGCCATTTTCTGTTTCTCCTATTTTATCTATGTATTTATAGTTATCATTTTTTGTTTGTTTGGAATGAACTTTTAATCCGCACATATCAATATGTCTAAATAAAACTGTTACACTTATTCCGTCTGTAAGAATATGATGATCAAATTTATAATTTTTATTCCACTTAAATTGAGGCTTATTAAGATCTGTTATTTCACTCCATATTTTATTATGTAATACAGTTATGTTATCTTTTAACAATTTACTTATTCCCTTTTCCTTTGTTTCACTTTTTTCTGGATTTATAAAAAGTGTTATTAATGATAATGTGTCTATATCTATATTAGATGGTTTAAAACTTGTTCTTAATGGAAAACAAGAACATGTCTTACGTTTCATTTTCTCTAATTCAATTGTCATAAATATCATCTTTTCAAAATATTTTCTTGCATTTTTTTCAAGATCTCCCTCTATTCCCTTTTTACTAAAATCCGTATTTTCGGGTACTATTTTTCTTATGTTGTCTATTATCCATTTTTTAAAATTATCCTTACATTTCATTTTTTCATGTGATCCATTAACATATCCACTTAACACATCATTGATACAAATGTCTATTTGTTTTCTTAATTGTTTTTTAAATTCTTTTTTCTTATTTTTATCAAGTTTAACATATTCACTTTTATACTGTTCATCAAATATTGCAAATATATACCCTTTTAAATACTTAATGTAATTCATTTTTATGTTATTTGAATAAGCAGTTGACATTTGTATTTTACAAAAACTTAAAATTTGACTCATTCCTCTTACTTCATATTTATCACCCCATATTGGTCTAAATTTAGATTCGTAAAATGTCTCCATTTTTTTCAAAATAATTGCATTATTTTCATTTACATTATTACCTCTTGGATCATTAATTGTAATTGCTCTTACTGCCATACTTATAAAATCAACATCTGTCACATCGGGAATTATCTCTTTGTTTTCATATGCATTTAAAACATAACTCTTTATAAATTCATACGTTCGCGACACTATTTTGTCTGTTAATTTAACATACTCTTCAATATCTTGGATAATATTTTTATCAGTTATAATCTTTTTTAATTGAAATTTTAATGCTTTATATTCTCCAACAGATGACATTTTATTAATATTTTGATAATATAAATACTCTCTTACACTTAAACATATTTCATTCCATTTAATGCCTGGACTAAATGATTTAAGATAATTAAAACAGGTGTTATTATTTTTAAGAATACCAATATTTAAATCTGTATTTGAATCAATCATTGAATTATAGTGATCAAAAATAAAATTATTCAGATCGGCCAATAATTCCAATTGTTTTGTTGGTTCACCTTTTAATTCATTTATTAATTTATTTTTCTTAGTGACTTCGTTGATTTGTAAATTTAATAATTTGATGTTATTAGATAAAATAAAACATGTGTTGAGATTAGTTGTCAATAAATTATCTGCATATTGTTTATACTCATTATTTTTGTGATATTTGGGGGTCTGTCTAATTTTTCTTAATTCGTTTTTATATGCAGTATAATTTTTATGACATTCAATAAGTTTAATAGTAAAACATTGGACATCTTGTATTAAAAGATGTAATATTTCATTACAAATTCTACATACAGAATCAATTTGTCGAATATTAAAAATATCAAATGGTTTTGTATTTCTAATGTAACATTTTATTTTTGTGATAATGACATTCCAATTATAAATACCTTTTTCAGTAAATTTGTTGTCAATAATGTGTTTTTTTATCAATTCTAAAATTTGATGTAAGTCATTAATTGACATTTGTTTACCTAAAATAGAATGTTGTATGAAATTATGTATTGTATTAAAAGATATTTGAATTTGTTTATACAATAAATATTTTTCATTATTGGGATCATTATTTATCAAAGCATTTAGTTGTTCACAATCATTGAAATATGAGATATCAAATGTGAGACATTTATTAATTTCATTAATAATTTCATATATTGTAATAATGTTGGTGTCTATATTTTTTGATAAGAAGGATTCAAATTTTCTTTTCATAACAAGAAAAGACTCCAGACAACATTTCATCCAAATATCATAAATACCAAATTTCATAAAATCATTTTTGTATGTCAGTAAAAGAGATCTATTTTTGTTTAAAAATAAGGCAGATTGATCAGGATTGTTTGTGTTAATTTTTAAAATTATATCAATGTCTTTCAGGCTTTTGTGTTTACCATTTTTTGTTGATTCATTAATTATATCCTTATTAGTATACATTAATTTAACAATCATTAATAATCGTGCACCCAGATCATCATATAACTTGGGTTTTTTAGGTTTCATATAAATATATAATACTATTTATATGTTTATATGAAATTATTATGAACCGCGTAATTTAGAAAAAGAATGAACAAAAAAATTATAGAGATTTGATGAAGTAATTTTAGTGAGAGAATTTGTAATATTAGTAGTTAGTGAGCATATTTTTGAATTATTAATGTTGTCTCGAACAAGTTTTTTTAATTTTGAAAACATTATTTCAATTGGATTAAATTCAGGTGAATACGGTTAGATTTAGTGTTACAATTGATTATAACTTTTTTGCACTTTCAATTTTTTTACTTTTTGCTTTTTCGATTGTTTGTTTTATTTGTTTTTTATATTTTCTTAATCCATTCATCTTGGCTACATATACATTCATTATTGCTAATATGTCTTTACTTATTTCATCTTCTGGGGTTTCTTCTTCTTTTTTATTTTCTATTTTTATTATTCCATTTGAATAATCTTTTATTATTTTTTCCACTAATTCATATCCAAATCTTGCTAATCTATCTTTGTATGCTACTACAATTATTTCTATTTCACCTTTTATTGCTCCATCTATTATTTTATTTAATCCTTCTCTTTTAAAATTTAATCCACTTCCAATGTCACTTATTATTTCATATGTTGGATATTTAGTTGTCATATACTCTATTTGTCTTTTCAGATCTTCTTTTTGCTTACTACTTGACACCCTACAATAACATATTTTTCGCCTATTTGTTTTTTCTATTTTATTTTCTCTTATGTACTTATCAACATTATATAATTGTCGACTTCCTATTTTTATGTTTTCTATTTTTCCATCCTTTGCTAATTTATATAATGTATGATAATGTATTCCCAATATCTCACATGCATCCTTTCTTGTTTTATAATTTATGCTCATATATAATACATACTCATTATTATTCTTTTAAATCATTATATTTTATATTATCTTGTTATAATTTGATTTAAAGATTAGATGATTTAATAATTCATACTAAATGAAAAACATGATATGTATTAAAGAATATCATGAAAACAAACATAAAATTGCACAAATATTTTTAGATCCTAAAACTGGAAAAACAAAAACTTTAAAAAAATTACTTCAAGATACCGATGAAAATATGGACACCATTAAAAAACCGGATGTCACCAAAAAACCGGATGTTACAAAAAAACTAGATGTCACCAAAAAACCAGATGTTACAAAAAAACTAGATGTCACCAAAAAACCAGATGTTACAAAAAAACCAGATAGCGAGAAAATTTCAGAAATTCCAAATTGGTTTAATTTGGAATTATCAGATAAATTAAATAAACCCATATCTGGTACATATTTTATTAATAGTAAAGAACGACTTAATTTCGGAATGCCAAGTTTTGAAAAAAAGAGATGCATTTTTTATGAGTACATCAAAAAGACAGATTTATTCAATTTTAAACAATTTGTACCACAACAATCAGACGCATATTTAAAAAGACTAAAATGCATCGACACAAAAATAAACAAAGAGATTGTATCAATTGGTACAAATAATACAAGTTCCAAATTAAAATCGTTAAAAACACAACAAATTAATACGGAATTAAAGAGTAAAAATTTGGTAAGAACAATAAAAATAGAGATATATCCAACAGATGAACAAATAAGTATATTAACTAAGTGGCAAAAAGAAGCAGAGAAGTGTTATAACAAATGTGTTGATTTATATAATAATGATAAAACATATTTTTATGCAGGACACAAGGAATGTAAAATAGGAGTTTTCAAAGAGTTGTATAAAGATGATGATAAGGGATGCCCATATGATATTTTAACAGATGAGGTTCGTAAATTTTGCGATAATCTGAAATCATGTATGTCGAATTTAAAAGCAAATAATATAACACATTTTACAATGAAGCATATGAATAAGTATAAAAAAGATCACTGTTTTATGATACCAAAAACAGCAGTAAAAAATGGAGGAATATATGGATCATATTTAAAAAAAATGAAAGGATTAGAAAATATAAAAGATGTAATGTGTGACTGTAGATTATATTTTTTGAAAAATAAAAATAAGTATTGGCTATGTGTTCCAGAAATAAGAACTAGAGAAAAAATAGATGACAAAAGGGAAAGTGTTGGAGGTGTAGATGCAGGAGAAAAAGTATTTGTTGTAGTTCATGGAGAAAATGAATTTGCAGAAATTGGAAAAGACATGAGAGAAATAATATTAAAAGATATGGGACAAATCGAAAGATACCAAAAAATGTTAAAGAGGAATAGAAATAAAAATGGAAGAAAAATAAAAAATAAGAAGAAAATAAGAATAAGAATACAGAGACTAAATGACAAAATGAAAAATATTGTTAAAGAGTTGCACAATAAAACGGCATTATATTTGGTAAAAAAATATAAGCACATAATATTGCCAAAATTTGAAACACAACAGATGGTAATGAAAAAGAAGTATACAAAAGAGTATTACAATAAAGTAAAAGAGAAGGAGGGAGAAGAAGAAATGAAACGTCAGTTGAGACTGACAACAAAAAAAAGAAGACTAAATAAAAAGGTCAAAAGGGTATTAATAATGCTTTCTCACTATAAATTTAAACAACACCTCATAAATAAGGCAGATGAGTATGGTTGTGTAGTGGATACAGAGGCATGTGAAATGGGTACAACAAAAACATGTACAAATTGCGGACACCAAGAATACACATTAAAAAAAAGAATAAGAGTGTGTTCTATATGTAAAGTAGAAATAGATAGAGATCATGGTGCATCGAGAAATGCAGTAATTAAAAACACAAAAAGAGAGGAAATAAAACCTCAAAAAGTATAGCTGTATAGCTGTAAAGCTAGACTAGGTTTACGATTAACCCTAAGATTTGTTATGAGCCGTATAAATCATATCCTTACTATCAGGATGTAGCAATTTATTACAAATTATAACAAAAAAACTAATCGGAACATTAAATAATAAATTAATTTTCTTTTGTTTTACATATTCAGCAACAATTTTGGAATGATGAATACATGCATTATCGAGAAAAAGATATTTATTTTTGATATTGGGAATATTTTTAAGGAACTCGAGAAAAGAGTGTTTATCTGCAGAATTATTAATTATATTATAATGTACAATTTTATTTTCTGTTATAGCACAAATCATTGTTAATCTTTTGTAAGTGGCACCAATAGTTTTAATAACTGGCACATTTTTTAGACTCCATCCATATTTATGGATAATATTAGTATCAAAACTAATTTCGTCAATACTAATAATTTTATTATTTGGAACAGTTTTAATTTGATTTTGAAGTAGTTTCTTTTTATCTTCTAATTTTTTGGGATCCCCATAAACTTTTTTAAATTTAGCCACTTTTTTTGAAAGATTCAAATCAGTAATAATCTTGTAAAGTGTACTTTTTCCAATTTTAATATGGAGTTCTTTATTAAGTAAAAATATGAGATTCAAATAAACAAAATTAGAATTATTTGTGATATGATTCAAAATAAATTCTCTAATTTTTGGATTTTGAAATTTGGAAGAATATTTGATATAATCTTTTTTATTAGTTAATTTTTTAGCATTGTAAAGTTTAATCCAATTATAAATTGAACTTTTTGATACGCTAAATAGCTTCGCTATTTCGGTAACATTAAGTATGTTTTTATTATATTCATTGATAACACGTGATTTTAAATCTAATGAATAATTATTTGATTTTATGTTCATTCAATATGGCAAATTAAAATAAATATTATACTTAATATTTATTAAGACTAAAAAAGTAAACAAGATAAATTATACATTACTTTTTATGTTTATTTTTGCAATAAAAAGTAATTAAGACACAACATTCCAAATGGAACACGGAATAGGTGTATAAAAGTATTGACATTAGTACCATAATGTCAATGTGAATCGTTATAAATTTTATTCAAGAGTGATTGCTGATTTTTTTGTACTGCTCGAAACAGTTGTACTTTTTGATTTATTTGATTTACTAGTTTCACTCGATTTACTAGTTTCACTTGTTTTACTAGTTTCATTGGATTCACTTGTTTTTTTACTTGTCTTCTCTGGACTTGGTGTTTTTTTTGTATCACTCAATTTGCGATCAGTTGTTTTTTCTGTTTCTTCTACTTTATCGTCAACATCATTTTTAGGATTTATTTTTACCAATACTTTTTCTAATTTATCAGATTCATCTTTTGGGTTATTTGGTGTTTCTGATTTTTCAATATATTTATGTTTTTTTTCATCATAGTCAAATTTTGATTTTGTTTTATCATCTACCAGTTCGCGCACTTCATGAATGACTGAACGGCCAAAATAATTTTTATAAGTCCAAGCCATGACAGCCACATCCGCAATGAACATTATGTAAAATCCCACTTTGTATGTCGGATAGATAAATTCAGATATTGTACCATTGAGCTCACAATTTTTCAACATAATGTAAATCAATGTGTAAATAAACATACCCATCAAAAAGATCCTTGAATTTCTTTGACCCTCTGTAATTTCACTGTGTTCTGCACTGGGAAACAGATTATGAAGTAAATATAATATCGCCATTTTGCTATATCATGAGTATATGCAATAAATGAGGTAATTTTGACGCAAAAAATTGATATTTTAAAATGTCTGAAATCAGTCAGATAAACAGACATGTAACAATCTCATCATGGAGGGGTGGACTGCAGTTATTAAGAAGGAGCACCGCAAGTATGTTGATGCAAACGTTGTCAAGCAATTGGGTCCAGAGATTACACATGTCACAGATGCCCACAAAAACACAATGACTATCACATGTCGGATGAACGGTTTCGATCAGCAGCTCATAATTAACACACAAACACAAACGATTACGTATAACTATATCGTCTTGCATGCAGCAATTCTTAAGATTCTCAAGCTTATTTTCAATGATAACGCTTTTAATGGAGAAGTAACTACAGTTCACTCTGTTCATTTTGATGCATATTGGCAAGAGCTGTTTGAGTGGGATACAACATACACCAGACTATGTGAAGAGGAAAAGGCTAAAAAGGTAACCAATCCAACAGCACCTGCATCGAGGGGACAAAAGTCGGATTTGGTCACACTTGACTACACTATTTCACCCTGGGAGGACAATGTTGTTAATGATGTTGGTGATGGAACAGTTGATTCAGTCAGACCCAAGATGGAACAGTTCATTAAGTTTCTGACTATTATTCGAGCATCAC
>Ga0214921_10010128_pt1 | contig 11729 bp, 9 predicted proteins | sample LL1505_MetaG_FD_177992 | JGI IMG/M metagenome (GOLD analysis project Ga0214921, IMG submission 177992) | Freshwater microbial communities from Lake Lanier, Atlanta, Georgia, United States - LL-1505 | ecosystem: Environmental > Aquatic > Freshwater > Lake | place: USA: Georgia | collected 2015-05-28
TTGTAAAACGATAGCGTATTGCAATCAGCTTGTTTGTAAAATCTTTATCTCTAAAATCTATTCCTGCACTACGAAGTTTCCTTATTTCCATAAAATCTTTTCCGCCCCCTTCCACTAAGACTTCAAAACCTCGAGTTTCGAGACCTACATTCTCAGTAGATGGCAGATACAATGCTTTTCGGAATAAATCAATTTCAAAAGTGGTGATGGGAACTTCAGCAAATAAAGCATCAAAGAGATCATCCCACACAGTAATCGGGTATAGTAAAAGGGAAAGCTTTTTGAAAATAGTATCTACATAAGATTCCGCTAATATGCTTTTATCGACGCTGATATTTCCTGTACTATCTAAGTTATCTTTCATCATTTTAGAAAGTTTCTTGGCTTTAGAATCCAAAATCATTTGGTCACTCTCATAGACTTTTATGGCTATTGTCAATTGATCATCTCGAGTGTTGATTTGATTATTAAAAAATACCGAATATCTTGCATTTTCTTTTACCCCACACTGAACCGGTATTATACCAAATGCCTCGTTCGTTGCCACATGAGCAACATTCATCTGTCTTTCTTTGATCCAAATTCTAAAATCAAGTTCGGCAAAACTACTAAATGGTTCATATCTATCACAAAACACTTTGTTGGTAGCCACATCGATAAAACTCATGCTAATATTCGCAGGATTGTTTCCTTGGAGCCAAGGAGCTACGGATTTTAAAAAGTCGGATAATTCTTTTGTACTATCAGGAGTTGATTTCGATACAGATAGAGATGGAGGTGTCTGATCTTGCCCAGCCGCAGTGATTACATTCTCTTTCGTTCCTGTTGGTTCTTTGGTTGGTAATTGCCTAGGGACAGTAGTTGCTTGGGCTATAGAGTCAGAGTATTCTTGCCTTTGGATTTCATTAGCGGTTCCACCAAAACCAGTGCGAACCTTATATGGAGCTTTTGCTGCGTTGGAAGAATCATTTGTTTTTTCTGGTATGGAAACTGAATTTTTTTGATCTATGGGTACGGTATGAATCCCGAAGACAAGACAAACTGTAAATAGCATTATAAGTAATCGCATATTCATACAATCGGAGTTCGTGAGCTTAAAATTGATCGTCTTATTCTCAAATTAATTGAAATATCTTATTTATCTAAGTAAGACTTCTAACAATTCAATCTCTCTACTCGTCAAATTGTCTTTATAAATAGCCTGAAATTCAAAACTATCTTGATGGTATCTAACGCTTATAGAGTGAAATCTTGAAGAATAAATTTGTACTACGTTGCAGTAGGGATGGTAGGGATTTAGTCTGCATTCTGTATCGCAGACCGTAGCGATAGCGAAGTCCCGAACAGCCCGACCTGACGTACAACAGATGATATATAATAAATATATCACTTTTATTTACATTAGAGAGTTGTCAGGGACTGCCCGTGTTATTTAGCTATTAGTTAGGCTTTGTAGGCATATTGGTATATTCTAAGCAGCTGTCCATATTTTAAAAATCCAACTCCTCTCCTTTTTTGCATTGCAATATAAACTCGTAGAGATTGGAATTTTTTAAGAGTTGTTAAAAGAATATTCTAAAAATGATAGCTTTTAACATCACATAAAAATATTATTAATTAACTTCATCAGCTAGGTGAAGATGATTTGGAGAGAAATGTTCACATTTCAATAGCCTATGCACCTACTTTTTCTCATACTCTTTTCTCTCTTACTCCAGAGCTGTGCCCTTCTCCAAGGCTACCTAGGGGCAGACAACCAACCTTCCTTTACAGTTGCATCTGTCCAGATCCAAACAATCACCCTTGAAACCATTGTCCTCCAAATCAATACCAAGGTGAAAAATCCCTACCCTGTTTCTCTCCCTAAATCATTGGTGGAATTGAAAGTATACATAGAAGGTTCTCCCTTTGCTTCTATTTCCAATTTAGATTTGGGAAAATTGGAGGCATCGTCCACAACTCCTCTTCCCATGGAAGTAAAGATCAAATACTCAGATCTAGTAGAGATCTACAAAAAAGTTCCAGGAAAAGAAGTGATAGGTGTAAAAATTGATGGGAAGCTAAAAATACCGCTCCCGGAGTCTCTATCATTTACAGGAAAAAGCGCATTGGAATTTCCTTTTATTCAGGAAAAGCAAATCCCTGCTCTTCTTCCCTCCATAGCCATTCGAAGTTTCAAAATCCTAAAACCAGAGCCATCTACTTTGGGTGGGGCTGCCTCTTCTGCAGTTGTGAATTCTGCCATGAGTTATATGGATTCTCTTTTGGGAGGGAAAAAAACATCCCTCCAATCAGCAGCAGAAGCGGGCTTGGGTTCTGTAGATCTCAATGTAGATACCGAATTTGATATTGTGCTAACCAACCAAGCTGCTGCCAAGCTCAACTTTAAAGATTTGAAATACAAGCTCAGCCTGAGCGGAGAGCCATTTTTAGAGGGTTTGCCACAAGGAATCGTGAGCAAAGGAAATGAATCTATTCTCAGCGTAAAAACTTCCTTCCCCCTCAAATCGCTTTCAAAGGGTATTGCATCTGCCATACAAAAGCGATCCTCTCCTTACCAGCTCAAGGGAATCTCAGGGTTACAAGTTCCCGGGATTCCCGATGGAGTCTTAAAGTTTGAATATGATAAATCAGGTACATTCTCTTGGTAGTACACTTAATTCACTCCTTCCTTCTTTTCTTATTTTTTATAAACTGTACTACAACTTTTCAGAAAAAGCAGGATTATATTGCTTCCACAAATGCACTCCAAACTAAAGATTATAAAACAGCAGTAAAATTGCTCCCAAATTCAGAAGGTACTACATTTATCCGTTCTATGGAATCTACCTATCTACATCTCATCCAAGGGAAACCAGAAATAGATGGTCTTATCAAATATGCGAATAAAATTGAAAATAGATTGCGATACAGTGCCTCCCGTGAAATCAAAACTTTTTTTTATTTAGAAACTCCTGAAGGGTACTACGCCTCCGAGCATGAGATTATCTGGATGCATATGCTTCTCAGTTGGGGCTATTCTCTGCGCGAAGAGTATGAGAAAGCCTATATAGAAGCAAAAAAAAGTTCAACCCTTCTCAGCAATAACTGGAGTGAAGAGGGAAGGTTTGATGATGCCTTTCTACGCGTAGTACTAGCTGGACTCTGGACTCTCTGTGGTCACTGGGAAGAAGCTCAGGTAGATCTGCGGGTTGCCTATAGCATTGACCCTTCCTTGAAATGGGCGGCAGAACTTGCAGAGCTCTCGGAACCTCCTGCAAATTTTATTCTAGTACTGGGTGGCACGGGTCCCGAACCCGTATGGGATCCTACTGTGAATATAAATCTTCTGCGGGGAGCCCGGTCTCTTCGGTTTGATTCCTCTTCACTAAAAACTAAAATGACCCTTTTGGATAGTACGGGGAAAGCTTTGAATATGCAACTCACTCCCAATTCCAGCAATTGGTACAAACGCCACATGGTTCGGGACAATGCAATCCAAGATCTTATCACAGATTCCAAATATGGACAGGGGGTTCTCGCAACAACGATCAAAGAGAGTGGTAGATCGGTTGCATCCCTTACAGGAGGTATTGTATTGGGTGTGGCATCTGTAGCGGTGGGTGGTGGGCTTATCTATCTGGCGGCGCAGTGCAACTGTGGAGATTTGAGTGGAGCCATGATTGGGTTGGGAATAGGAGTCATGGTGGGAGGGGTTCAGATGGGATACGAACTCTTTGAAAAATCCCTTGAAACAAGTGCACAAAATTTTAAGGATACCGTGGACATCTCCGACGACTACCGTTATGTTCGATTCTTACCAGAATACGCCTGGGTGGGATACAGTCGCGAGAAACTAATCTATCCCCTAAGCACAAATACAATCCATCATTCTTTGGAGATTTCACAACCAAAACAACCATCCATTGGCTCAATTGGATTTATCCCTGATTCCAAAGGAATGAAATAGAGGTTTACCAACCTACCCTTTGTCTCTTAGAAACTTTTAAAAACTTTTTTTCTTCCTGCCATTCAATGCTTCCGGTAGAAAGTTTTAGGAGACGAAGTGTGACAACAATATATTGGACCTTATCTCCTTCCACATAACGCAGGTTGTCAGTGATCTCTCCGCTCAATTTAAAATTAGGAGAGAGTAACTCCCCCACAGGAAGTTGGGAATCTGATTTGACGATTCCTTTTTGACCCAACTCAATTTCTTTGATAGCATCTGCACGCTCTCTTCGATCTACAAAGACAATTTTTCTCTGCAGTAAATTGGTTACAATAGAATTGGTAAGCATTCCAGTTTCAATGTGCTCAGAACTACGATTTTGGATTTTGGAAAGTTCTATATAGGGCTTTTCTTTGGATCTATCAAAATAATCCTGAACAGACCCTACCATATATTCCGCTGTGGCACTTATTTCTGCAGGACCCCATTCAGGAGTAGCCTCCTGTTTTTCTAGTTGCATGAACTTTGTTGTAGTACAGGAATGGAGTAGAATTATAACAAAATAAAAAAAGAATCTCATAAAGGAAATTTTCCATAGAGGCGAATATATTCAACATAGATTTCATTGAACCTAAGTTTTTTCTAATTTAATTATTCCTTGTAGAGAAAAGAGTCTAAACATTATTCTTGATCTTAAAATGGAGTCTAAAAAGCCTCAAACCTTACAACTACCCAGAACTAATAAGCAAAAATGGACTTTTTTTTAGTAATCATATCCATGCCCTTATTTGACTCTAAAGCTAACGAACCATTTTTCATAAAAAATGTTTAATCCATTTTTTGCTTACAAATCTAGGGGGGAATGAATTAAACTTGGGCTCTATATATCTAAAATGGATGTTGAAGAACATAAAAGGCAAATAGAATTTGAGGAAAAAAAAGCTGGTGCAAAGATTACTATCTTTTTATCTGTATTACATACTTATTAAATGAATGGTTATATTATTATTCCTGTCAGAAATGAAGAGGAATCAATTCCAATTGTAATCCAAGACATTCAAAAACTTAACCTAGTACCGGATACATCTATACTTATCATTGATAATGGATCTACTGATTCTACCTCTAACGTTTTAAAGAAGTTTAATATTACTTATCTATATGAAAATAATTTAGGGTATGGTAGTGCCTGTTTAAAAGCTATTGAATATCTAAAAACATTACCCAATCCTCCTGAGTGGGTAGCATTTATGGATGGCGATAGGTCAGACTATGCAGAAGACTTACCTATACTAGTAGATGTAATTCAAAAAGGAAATGCTAATTTAGTCACTGGAGATAGAACTTTTTTCTGGGATCAAAATAAATCTTTACAATTCATTCAAAAGTTTGGAAATAGATTAGTATGTTTTCTTATCAAATTATTTTATAAAATTCAATTAAATGACTTAGGTCCTTTGAGAGTCATTCCATATGATAAATTATTACTTTTAAATATGGAGGATACAACTTGGGGATGGAATATTGAAATGAATATAAAAGCAATCCAATATGGGTTAAAAATTCAGGAAATTCCTGTTAGGTATAGGAACAGATATTCTGGTAAATCTAAAATTTCGGGAAATTGGAAAATGGTTCTTCCCGTAGGTCTAAAAATTTTGGAAACATTCTTTAGGTTGCTAAAGAATCATAAAAAAGGAACGATAAAAGCATTTTTAAGTATATTGATTCTTTTTCAATGTAGTAATAAAACTTTAGGTATTGATACATATATGAATAAAATTTGGGATTTAAGGACCACTTGGATTGTTTCTCCTGCCCAAGGTGTATCACTCTATACAGACCAAACAATTCTCATAGATGTGAGAAGCTATACAAATAGATTCATATCTCCCCTTAAAAATAGCATTTACTTAGATTGGAAAGAATTTAGTTTAGATTCTAAACCAGATCGGGGTAAACTAAAAAACAAAGAAGAAATTCTTAAAATATTAAGTAGTAAGAATATAAATAAAGATAGCATATTACTAATTATTGGAGATCCTCTAGGTGGATGGGGAGAAGAAGGAAGAATTATTTGGATGTTTAGAGAATTAGAGTTTATAAATTCATATATTATCGATGGAGGTAAAAAATATTGGGACTTAGCAAATGAACAACCTATTTCAAAAAATATATCACTTCTTAAGGCTGATAAAACCAAGTTTACCTCTTATGATATACAGGCATTGGAATTAAAAGAAAAATTAAATTCTCCTAATTTTATAGTACTTGATACAAGAGAGAAAAGAGAATATTTGGGTAGTACCCCCTATGGAGAGACTAGAGGTGGTCACATACCAAATTCTAAGTGGTTTTATTTTAAAGATTTATTCGATTCTATGGGATTTATAAAAGAAAAACAAAAAGTTGAATCAATGTTATCATCTATTAATGCTAATCCTTCATCTTCTATTGTCACATATTGCACAGGAGGAGTGCGGTCAGCCATGGTAACCGCAATTTTGGTTAGCTATGGCATACAAAGTAAAAATTATTCAGGTTCCATGTGGGAATGGTCATCTCTAAAAGAAGAAGATGGATACTTATTAAGTAAGTAGTACTATTATGAGTACTACATTTTATAATCCATGCTTACTCATCTTTGCCAAAAATTTAAAAGTTGGCAATGCAAAGACTAGAATAGCCCAAACATTGGGTGAGAAAACTTCTCTTCAAATTTATAAAGTTCTATTAGAATATACCATGAAAATTACTGAAAATTTAGAATACCCAATTTATGTTTACTGGAATGATTCTGTCCCTGAATCAACCTACCCCTTCACAGATAAATATCATTTTAGAAAACAAGAAGGTAAAAACTTAGGTGAAAAAATTCAGAATGCCTTCCAAGACTTACTCCCTACCCACTCTCCAATCTGTATAATTGGATCTGACACACCTTACCTAACAGAGAATATTCTAAATTCAGCATTCCAATCCCTCACATCCAATGCAAAATGCTGTATAGGACCTGCTACAGATGGGGGCTACTATTTACTTGGAATACACTCGGAACCAGAAATTTGGTTTAAAGATATTCAGTGGAGTACGAGTTCTGTTTATAATGATACGCTTACAATTGCACTAAAGAATAACCTTCCAACTCATATTCTACCTATGCTATCAGATATAGATACTGAAGAAGATGTAGGACAATGGATTAAAAATGATCCAAGTGTGGAGATTCTATTTGACTTAAAAACAAAAAATCATTGGTACATACAATAAATTAACTTAACAAAAAGGAGAAGACATGGATTTATTTTTTATAGGAGAAATTTTACTGAGTATTTTATTGGGATTTGGTTTAGGATATATCCTTATTCTAAACAAACTTTTGATGGAACGAAAGTCCAGTGAAGAGCAAAATATAAAATTTCGAGTACTACAGTCTAATTTGGATCATTCTCTAGCAGAAATTAAGAAATTAGAGAATCTAAAAAGTACATCTGAAATTGAAATCACTTCCATTCGAAATAAATTGGTTGCTAGTGAAACAGAAAATAAAAACTACCAAAGTAAAATTGCAGAACAGAAACAAGAATTAGTAGATTTAGGAGAAAAACTAAAAGATCAATTTAAAAATTTGGCAAATGAAATACTAGAAGAAAAGTCAAAGCGTTTTACAGAACAAAATCAGGTGAACTTAAATAATCTCCTAGGTCCCTTGGGTGAAAAAATCAAAGACTTTGAAAAAAAAGTTCAGGAAACCTTTGAAAAGGATATTGCTGAAAGCAACCAGGTAAGACAACAAATTCAAAATCTCACAGAACTCAATAAAAAAATGACGGAAGAAGCAAATAATTTAACATCTGCACTCAAGGGTTCAAGTAAGGTTCAAGGGGATTGGGGGGAAATCCAATTATCTAAGATTTTTGAGCTATCAGGCTTAGTGCAAGGATTGAATTACACTCTCCAAGAAAATATAAAAACTGAAGATAATTTGAATGTAAGACCCGATGCAATAGTCAAGTTTCCAGATGGAAAATCCATTGTGGTAGACTCAAAAGTATCACTCACTGCTTATACAGATTTTTGTAACGAGGATACTCCTTCTCTAAAAAAGGCTCACTTGGAAAATCATTTGATTTCAGTAAAAAAACATATAGAAAGTCTCTCTGGAAAAGCCTATCAAAAAAACCTCGACTCTTCTGTGGATTTTGTATTTATGTTTATGCCCATTGAAGCTGCATTCACTCTGGCAATGCAATCGGATCCCTCTTTATTTCACTCTGCATCCAAGATGAATATATTTATTGTGACACCAACTACCCTTCTCTCCAGCTTACGAACGGTAAATTATACATGGAAACAAGAATCCCAAAAACAAAACATTGCTGAAATTGTATCTTTAGGATCTGATATCTTAGACAAACTTACAGCCTTTACAGAAGATATGACAGACATTGAAAAACATCTCAATTTAGCATTAAAATCTTACTCAGATGCAAGTACTAAATTTACGGGAAAAGGCGGTATTACATCTAAAGTAAATAAAATGAAAAAACTGGGTGTAGTACAAAATAAAATTCCCAAAAGTACTTCTAATCTATTACTTACAGATACAGATGATGAGGAGTGATGTTAGGATTACATTAGGCTAATAGTAAAGTGCAATGAATATTCTAAATCTACCTTAAACTTTGAATCAATTTTATAGCTAATCTAAAAGATGAATCAGTATAGGCAATTTGATTCACTGTACCAGTTATGAATAAATCTTTTTCTAAATTACAGTATGCGAGAGCCCCTGAAAGCCCGGAGTGACCAATTAATTCTGGAACAACTCCAAATGGATTGAATATCCAAGGTAGTTTAAAACGGTGGATGCCTATTCCAGACTGCATGGGAAAGAAGATGGGATTCCAAACTTTTAATTCAGGTATATAGGACTCAGGAAAAAACTTCCCCTTAAAAAAAGACTCTATGAATACTATCATATCTTTAGATGTAGATACTATGCCTCCATCTGGACCAAATGATGTCATTGCTTTTGGAATATGTAGTAATCTATTTTTGTAGTACATATCTATTGGTCTTTTATCTGAAATATCATTATATAGATATGTTTTTTCTAATTCTAATGGACTAATAATTAGTTCTTTGTAATTTTCCGATAGTGATTTTTCGGTTATGAATTCAATAATTTTTCCTAAAATTTGAAAGTTTGTGTCCGAGTAGTTTGCTTTTCCATTAGTTCCTGGTGGGAATATAGAATTTAAGCTTTTAGTCATTTGGATTGATTCATCAAAACTCCAAGCTCTATCCTCCCTCTCCATGAGTTCTATCTCTAAACTTTGACCTTTGTCATTTTTTCCTTGGAAGTAATCGGGCAAACCTGAAGTATGTGCTAATAAATTTTTAATAGTTATCTTTGATGAATAATCATTATTTTTGTATTTATGTAAACCTTCCAGTATAGATGGTTCTATATACTTTGAAATACTATCTTCTAAATTTAATTTACCATTTGATCTAAGATTTAGTATTACTGCTGTTGTAAATAATTTGGTAGTACTTGCAATAAAATATTGCGAGTTCTCTTCCATATTTCCACTAGCAGCAAAATAAAGCTCACCTTTGTTTTTAATACAAAAAGATGCCCCAAATACTTTTTTTTTATCAATTGCTTTATATAATACTAATTGTACTTTTTCTTGTTTATCATTCATTTGATACTCCTATATTTAATTTTTATAACCAAAATATAACTTTAAAATAATATTTCAAATTGTAAATATTGTTAAAAACCGTAAGAAAAAACACACTAACTTATTTAACAATCAGAAGTTGTCAGGGGATAAAATAATATATCTTTATGATGATTCAAATTTTTTATTGAAAAACCTTAAAAAAAATCAAATCATGCAATTTTTTCCTTATAGAATTCATGTACTAAGTAGAGATCCTAAAAATTCTAAAATGATTTAGATACAATCCATTCCATTTACTATTGAATCATTTTGAATCCATGGGATTTAAATACTTGGAGGAATTTTTATGGACAGCGTAAAATTAAAGATTCTATCAGAGACAGAAGATAAGTATGAACTTTTTTATTTAGATGGAGTTACTACATGGGTTCATAAATCTCTAATTAGGGACAATCATATCCCTATTATAGACAACCAAGTTGAAGTGAGTGAGTTTCTCTTTCAAACTTTTTTTGCATCCTATTATAAGGATAAAGAATATGAAGAGTTAGTTAAAGAAAGTGAAAAAACTTTTGCCTACATAGAGAGAATACCATTTCTAATAGAAAACTTAGATCTGATTCGAAAAAATAAAGAGTACTATCATCTCTATTTTGATAAATTCAGAATAGGACACTACGTAGTTTTTCGAGTTGGCTTGGGGGGTCTATTAGAGTCATACAAATTGGAAACTAGACTTACAGGAACATGTAGTAAAACAAATCAGAAATATTATATTTTCTCTGGAACAGGTAGTCCCTTTAGTGGAAGTGGTACCTTGACAGCATACTGCGTTGGATGTGATGAATTACATTCGATAAGTGTTGGTGTTTTTAATGCCTACATGGGAGAATTTAAACAAATCCAAGCCTTTTGTCCTCCTAGAAAAAATGAAGATGCTAAAAAAAAATTGAGGTTGGAATTGAATTTTTAGAAATAGATTCTTTACTTCTACTTCCTAAAACTATATCTGAACAGTTAAAAAAATCGAAAGGTCTTATCTCTTCTTCTCATGAGGATGTTTCTATCATTTTTGCTGATATAGTGGGGTTTACGGAATTATCTAAAAATTTGGATTTACTAAATTTGCTTATGACCTCTTACCTTTTTTCTTTTTAAAAGTAAACTTCTAAAGTTTATTAAATTAAATAGAAATATAAACAAATGAGTAGTTAAAATAAAATGTATCTCTTAAGCTCTTTATCTGATGAACTCACTCCCTATTCTCAAGGCATACACATATTTTTTCATAAAATAAACTTGAATTATTTATCATATAGCTATATAAGTTGCTATATGATAAATACAACGGAAAAAAGTTATAGTATTACACAAACAAAAAACCATTTACCCGTATTATTTTTCTAGGAAAGTAGTCTAGAGTATTCATAAAAGGACTCCTATAAAATATCTGAATCTCTACTTGCCCTTCTGTTGAAACCACTAACAGATCCAAAATAGAGAAGCTGAGCGGTTAAATTCATCTTGGCGATCAATTTGGGGATATATTCGGCAGGCGAGTTACCGTCAGGGCTGAAGGTGATCACGTAGTCACCCTTGATTTGTGGCCAAGTCTCGGCATAGGCAACCGCAGACTAGGTTTTTGCTGCACATAGACGTCGTAGCCCATGGAGCGCTAGTATTCCACGGTGCCTTTGGTGGACTGGCCGTCAACCACCAGCACTTGGTCCACCCAAACGGACTGCGCCTGCGGAATGATCGCATCCCCTCTTCTTCGTTTTTGGTTACTACCATCAAGGTCGTTGTCATTATTTCTCCTTTTTCCCTGCGTTATCGCATGAAGGTTGCAGGTTGAAAGCCATCTCGATAAACATCGTACTCAATCACATTCCAGCTTTGTCCAAGTTCGGTATTCAGAAATCCATCAGGAGCACCAAACTTGCCTGTTTCGATGAGAACCCAGAGTGATTCTTTTGGAATCCGCACGGGTTTTTTGGGCGAAGTCCATTGGTAGCCCGCCAGTCGTTTGACTGCGATTTTTCCAAAGGGTGGCGTGAGGGGAAGTTCGAAGCGGTTAGAGTCTCCTGTGAAATAGCTTACTA
>Ga0214921_10010129_pt1 | contig 11728 bp, 10 predicted proteins | sample LL1505_MetaG_FD_177992 | JGI IMG/M metagenome (GOLD analysis project Ga0214921, IMG submission 177992) | Freshwater microbial communities from Lake Lanier, Atlanta, Georgia, United States - LL-1505 | ecosystem: Environmental > Aquatic > Freshwater > Lake | place: USA: Georgia | collected...
TCCCGATATTTGAAATCTTTGCTTTCGTAAATCCCGCAAGTTGCCAGAACAGATCGCTTCATGGCGGAGTCATTCACCGTGCTGATTGTGGGAGGGGGCGGGAGGGAACATGCCTTGGGCTGGAAGTTTGCCCAGGATCCCCGGATCCAAAAAATCTGGTTTGCCCCGGGAAATGCTGGGACGGCGGGCATCGGCACCAATCTTCCCATCCCCGCGTCCGATGTCACGGGGATCACTGCTTGGGCAAAAGCGGAGAAACCGGGGTTGGTGGTGGTGGGGCCAGAGGCTCCCTTGTGTGAGGGATTAGCCGACCAGCTGCGCTCGATCGGATGCCGTGTCTTTGGCCCTGGGGCCGCGGGGGCTCAGTTGGAGGGGAGTAAGTCGTTTTGCAAGGATCTCCTCGTTTCGCAGAATATCCCCACGGCTCGGGCAGGGTCCTTCACCGACCTGAGGGAGGCTGTCCGTTTCAGTGAAGCCTTGTCTTGTCCCCAAGTGGTGAAGGCGGATGGTCTGGCGGCTGGCAAGGGGGTGGTGATCGCCCAAACGCATGCGGAAGCTGCCCGGGCGATCCAGGAAATGATGGGGGATCGGGTTTTTGGCGAGGCTGGGGCCAAAGTGTTGATTGAGGAGTTTTTGCCGGGGGAGGAATTAAGTGTCCATGCGGTGACGGATGGCCGGAATCTGGTGATCCTGCCCGGGGCTCAGGATCATAAAAGGGTGGGAGAGGGGGACACGGGGCTGAACACGGGGGGGATGGGGGCTTACGCTCCGGCGCCTCAAGCGACCTCTGAACTATTGGAGGAAGTGAAGGAAAAAGTTTTGTTGCCGATCCTTGCGGGGTTGGCGGCCCGTGGGATTGACTACCGAGGCGTTCTTTATGCCGGGCTGATGCTGACTCCCCAAGGGCCTAAGGTGCTTGAATTTAACTGTCGGTTTGGGGATCCGGAGACAGAGGTTCTGCTCCCTTTGTTGGATTTCTCCTTGTGGGATTTGCTGGCGGCGGCAGCGGATGGGGATCTGGGGAAAATTGCACTCAAGACCCGCCCCGGGGCGGCGATGACTGTCGTTCTGGCCGCTCCAGGATATCCCGACCGCCCGGTTTTTGGTCAAAAGATCAGGATGGCAGATCCGATGCCGGATTCGGCGGTTTTTCATGCGGGGACCCTAGAAGGCGCGCATGGGGTCGAAGTGGCAGGAGGCAGGGTATTGGCTGTGACGGGTTGGGGGAAAGATTTGCAGGGGGCGAAGGAGCGGGCCTATGCCGCATTGGGGGGAATTTCTTTTGCAGGGATGCATTTTCGGAGGGATATCGGCCATCGGGCCTTGGGAAAAACGGCGGGTTCAGTTAGGATGGCGTCTTGATGAGAACTTTCCGTGTGTTTGGACTTCTCTTTGGAGGAGTGATCCTCGGAGTAGGGTTGGCCCCTACCATTCCCAAGATGCAAGCAAAGGTAGGGGAAGTGATGGAGAAAATCAGAGCCAGAAATCGGGCTCCCTCGGCATCCTCAACGACGGCTAGCCCGATCCGGCCTGCCGTGGTGCCTGCTCCACAGCCTGTCAGCCCGCTGAAACCGGGGGAGGGGGTGGAAATTGCACGCATTTTGGGTGTCTCGACGGAATCTTCCCTTCCACAGATCACCAAAATTCTTGAACAGTCGAATGGTCGATGGGCGGTGGTCGAGCCAAGGAGGACGGTTTCTCCCGAACGTCCGTGGGTTGCGGAGTTTCTTGCCGGGAATGTGGCATATTGGCGCGTGCGTAGCCTGGGAGTTCCTGTTGCGGAAGCGATTGGAAGGGATTGGGCTGTATGGCGGCAAAAGAATCCCTTGGGTGCTGTCTTGGATCTGCGGGAATGTTTGCCGTCCCAAAGTCTGGAATCGGTCGCAGAGGTTTGCGGTCTGTTTGTTACTCCCGGAGAGGTGCTTTTCACTTGGCGGGATGGGGCAGGAAAAGAAAAGGTGTTTCGGTCCGATCGCCAACCCCTCGGATTGGGATCCTCCATGCCGCTGATTGTTCTGGTCGGGCCCAACCTAAGAGGCGCGGGGGAATTAGTTGCTTCGATCCTTCAGGAACGGGGTGGTGGAATCTTGATTGGACAGTCAACGGCTGGCCAAATGGGGATGCTGTCTGAAACACGTCTATCTTCGGGGCGTTCTCTTTTTCGCATGCAGGGGGAGATTGCGTTGCCCGGTGGGCAGACCCAACCGGGAAGGCCCTTGCCACCCGATTTGGAACTGGCGGGTGATCATTTTGTGGATTCTGAAATATGGCCGGGAGGGGAATCCACCATTGCCTCGACTGTGGAGGAAGTTCCCCGGATCAAACGACCCAATGAGGCGTCGTTAATCAAGGAGGAGGTGGATTCCGAACAGATCACTGCTCCTATTTCGAGCAAGGAAGACGTGGTAAAACGCCCGCCTCAGGATCGGGGATTGCAGAGAGCAGGGGATCTTTTGCGGGCTCTTCGGAAGATGCCTCCGGTCCGGCGGGCTTCGTTTGACCCCGGACTTTTTCGAGGCCAAAGTCTTACTATTATTTCCTAAAGTGAAGCGCATTGTTTTCATCTGTACCGGTAACGTTTGTCGTAGTCCCATGGCGGAAGAACTCTTCCGTCAGAAACTCAATGGGGATCGGACAATTGAGGTTGAATCCGCCGGAATCGGGGCGGTTTCCGGACAGGCGCCCAGTTCTTATGCAGTGGAGGTCATGCGGGAGTTGGGGGCGGATATTTCAAGGCAACGCAGCCAACCTATCCACCACGAAATGGTTCGGCGGGCGGACTATATTTTTGTCATGACCTATGGTCATCTGGATTCCCTGCTTCTTCTGTATCCGTCCGCTGGGGACAAAGTCTTCCTTCTCCGCGACTTTGATCCGGGGTTGTCTCCGGAGGAACGGGAAGTGGATGATCCCATCGGACAATCCAAAGACACCTATCGGGCTTGTCGGGATCAAATTCAAAAATCGATTCCGTATTTGCTCGAAGTGGTGCGGAACGGTGTCCAATCGGTTCCGGCCTCCTCGGTCGGAAGTCAGGTATCCATCGGACTGGCGGGGGATTCCTCGGGCAGGATTCTCTTGTCCGAAGCTGCGGAGGTTCTAAGGCGTGAAGGATCTGGTTCGGTCACTCTGTCCGGAGGAGATGGGGCGGAATTCCCGGAAATCGCAAAAGTTGCAGCAGAAGCCATCGCGCAGGGGAGAATTCAAGGAGCGATTTTGGTTGGTAGGACAGGGATGGGGTTGTGCATGGCTGCGAACCGATTTGCAAAGGTCCGGGCCGTGGTGGTGGATTCTCCCGAGTCGGCCCGGTTGGCCCGGGAAAGATATCACGCGAATGTTCTTTGTTTAGGAGCGGATGAAATGGGTGCCTCCGATGCCCGAGCCTGTGTTCAAGCCTGGATTTCGACTTCCTTTACCGGGGCGCGGTATGAAAAACAGGTCAGCCGGTTGGAAACGCTGGGTGGAGGACGCCAAGGAGAGCCGGTGGGCCCGGATCTGGCGCGGACGGATGTCCGGATTGCGGAGGCCATCCGCAAGGAACACCGGCGTCAGACCGAAAACATTGAGTTGATTGCATCCGAAAATTTCACCAGTCCGGCCGTAATGCAGGCGCAGGGATCGTGTCTGACGAATAAATATGCCGAAGGGTACCCTGGGCGCCGTTGGTATGGTGGATGTGAGTTTGTCGATGATGTGGAGCAGGCAGCCATCGACCGGGCCAGGGAACTTTTCGGAGCGGAGCATGTGAATGTGCAACCACATTCGGGAGCGCAGGCGAACACCGCGGTCTATTTCGCCTTTCTCAAGCATGGGGACAAAATTCTGACGATGGATTTGGCCCATGGAGGGCATTTGACCCATGGGCACCCGAAGAATTTCTCCGGCATGTTTTACACCGTGAAGCATTATGGGGTGGATCCCCAGACCGAAAGGGTGGATTACGATTTGCTCGAAAAGGCTGCGATCGAGTTTCAGCCTAAAATGATTACGGTGGGTGCTTCGGCTTACTCCCGCCTCTTGGATTATGCACGGATGAGGGAGATCGCGGACAAGGTGGGGGCGCTGCTCTTTGCCGATATGGCCCATGTATCCGGCCTAGTGGCGGGGGGAGTGCATCCGAACCCGGTGCCGTATGCGGATTTTGTCACCACAACCACCCACAAAGGGCTGCGGGGGCCGCGGGGCGGGATCATCATGTGCAAGGCCAAGTATGCGAAGGAAATTGATTCCATGGTATTCCCCGGAGTGCAAGGGGGGCCGCTGATGCATGTTATCGCCGGCAAGGCGATCTGCTTCCTTGAGGCCCTGAAGCCCGAATTCAAAGTCTATCAGGCGCAGGTCGTGCGGAATGCCAGAGCTTTGGCCGAAGGACTAAAGAAGCACGGTTATAAGATTGTTTCGGGCGGCACGGATAATCATCTCATGCTAGTGGATCTGCGCCCATCCGGGATGGATGGCAAAGCCGCTCAGGAAGCTCTTGATGCGGCTGGAATCACGGTGAACAAGAATTCCATTCCTTTTGATACGGCTTCGCCGATGAAACCCTCGGGAATTCGGTTGGGAACTCCGGCGATGACGACCCGGGGGATGAAAGAGTCGGAAATGTTCGATATTGCGAATCTAATTCATCAGGCCTTGCAGAAGCGGAATGATCCCGTCGCCCTTGAAAACATCCGGAGCGAAGTCCGGCGGCTTACCGTCCTTTTCCCGCTAGCCGGCTAGGGGATCTTTGCAGGCGCCCGCCGACTTGCAGGTCATCGGGACGGAGCTGGCGATCCGTTGGCCGAACGGGACCGAGAGCTATCTTTCCCTTGAAGAGATGCGGCGGCGGTGTCCGTGTGCGGCTTGTGCAGGGGAACCGGGATTAACCCGGCCGGTGCCTGCAACGGGGGTGAAGCTCACTCCAGAAAGCTTTCGTTTGAAGGGGATGCAAACCGTCGGGGGCTATGCGGTCCAACCGACCTGGGAGGATGGTCATGGGACGGGAATATATTCTTGGGAGTATCTCTCGAAACTGGCCCCCTCGGAGGTATGAAGACGAATCGAGTCCCGAGACCGGCAGGGTGGGGCGAAATCTTTGCCTGGTGTTGGTACGATTTTTCCAACAGTGCGTTTGTAACCGTGATCATCACGGTGGTGGGAGGTGTTTTTTTTACCAAAAGCATTTGTGGGGGGGCTTCGTGGGGGGAATTTGTCTGGGGGGCATCCCTTTCAATTTCGGCGACTGTTGCAATGCTGGCCGGCCCCTTTTTGGGCCGTTGGACAGACCAAAAAGCATCCAAAAAAACGGCCCTGATGATTTGCACATTCGTTTGTGTGAGTGCGACCTCGGTTTTTGGTGTGGAGGGTCTTGGGGTTTGGGTGGCCGTTGCACTTTTGGTGGCTGCAAACGGGGCCTTTTTATTGGGGGAAAACCTAGTCGCCGCGTTTCTTCCTGAATTGGCTGAATCAGGAAAAAGAGGTCGGATCAGTGCTTATGGATGGGCGTTTGGCTATTTGGGGGGCCTGTCATCCCTTGGATTGGCATTGTGGCTGATCCAATCCGGCGAGGCGGATTCTGTTCGAAGGGTTTTTCCGGCCACAGCATTTTTTATATTGGCTGCAGCCATTCCAACCCTTCTGTTTTTAAAGGAGCGGGCCATCCCGCGGGATGAGAAGGGGGCGGAACCGGGCTGGAGAGCCATTCTGCGAACCGTTGGTCAGCATCATGAACTGCGGCGCCTTTTGTGGGGACTGGCAGCTGGGTTGACGGGTTTGAGTGCGGTCGTTGGTTTTGCCTCGATTTACGCGACGCAGGAGATCGGGTTTACCTTGGAGGGAACAGTGAAGCTGTTTGTCTGCCTGCAATTGGCTGCCGCGGTCGGAGCTCTGGTCACGGGTCCTTGGCAGGACAAGATTGGGCCCCGATGGGTTCTGCTGGGCTCCTTGGGGCTCTGGGTTCTGGTCAGCGCCGGGGCCTATGGGAGTCACTCGATAGCATCTTTTTATTGGGTTGCGGCTTTTGCAGGGATTGGCATGGGATGGCTGCAGTCAGCGGGAAGGGCAGCTGTCGCGGATCTAACTCCCTATGGGCAGGAAGGAGAGCTCTTTGGTCTATGGGGTTTTGCAGGAAAATTGGCAGGGATTATCGGACCTCTTTTTTTTGGCGGGATGGCGATGTTATTCGGAATGCGTGGTGCGATCATTCTCAATGGAATCTGGTTTTTGCTCGGGGCGGTGCTTTTGGCGAGGGTAAGATGGAGGCATGGGCAACCTCTCGTGGAGTCAGGGCGATAATCAGGCCAAGCGCAAAGAGTTAGGCGTCTATAAGATGCTTGGGTTGGGGCGGGAGATGAAATCGATCCGACGAAGATCGGCCACGGATCAGGCGGGTCTCTACCGTTATATTGGCGAAGGCACGGCCGAACGTCCTTGGTTGAAGGTCACCCGGGCGGAATATCTTCTGGTACGGCAGGAGGTTCAGACCGAACTGTTGGGGCGGAAGAATCCGCAGGATGCTGACCGTTTGAGGATTGAACGAAAAGCCTACGACCGCCTGGCAACCCGGGAAACCACAGCCGCCGGGTTACGGGAGGCGTTCCGTCAGGCTCACGGAAGAGGAATGACTCCCCGGGAACTCGAGTTGTACGGAAAAGCGGCGGGTCAGGCCGGACTCGAAATCAAGCCGGACCCAAAAGTGAAGGCGGCCGGATTGCGTAGACGGTTATTGGCTGAAGTCGTGGAAAAAGTGGAAAATCGAGCGAGGGGAGGGCAGGTCAAGTTGCAGGAGGCATGGGCGTCGGTTGCGGGGGAGGAAACGGCTCAAGAGTCGATGTTGGAAAGAATCGACGGATTTAAGGGTGTGGCTTACATCCGGTGTCTCAGTTCCACCCGTCGGCATGAAATAGGCCGGAGAATGGGTCTGAAGGAAAAACTTTCATCCAAGCTCGGCGTAAAAATTCAGCGATTGGCGTTTCGTTAAAACATTTTCCCGAAACGCTCGGGACCCAAGGCAGGGTTTAGTATTTGACGGAGCAGCCGTACGATTTTGTTTCGGGATTTGGCACGGCTTTACCGGCCAAAGCGGCATCGAGAGCCTGGCGCACGTAGTTTTCAGCCTTGGTACAATCGGCTGAATTGGTCGAACGGATGCTGTCGATCGCCCCCATATAAATAATTTTTCCCTCGGGGTTGATGATAAACATCTGGGGGGTGGTTTTCGCACCGTATTTCTGGCCCACATCGCCGGATGGATCGAGGAGGACGGCCGTGGGTGAGGCTTTCTGGTCTTTGGTGTTCGCTTCGGCCTGGGGGCCCGTGCAGTAGCCCTGTTTTCCAGGAGCAGAAGAGATGATCGAGAGCCAGATCACTCCCTTGGAGGTGTATTCTTTTTGCAGGGCTTGCATGTTTCCGCCGGAATAGTGTTTTTTGACGAAAGGACATTCTGGATTCATCCATTCCAGGACGACGAATTTACCGGCATAGGCAGACAATTTCTGCGGGTTTTCTTTGGAATCTTTCAGGGTGAAATCCGGGGCGGTTTGGCCCGGTTCGATTTCCGCCCGGATGTTTTGTGTGAAGGGGGAGAGGAGAACAACTAATGCCATCAAGGAAGGAGTGATCTTCATGGTCCTGATCCTCGCCCGAAGAGTCGGAGCGTCAAGGCAAGCTGTCAGCAGGCTTGGAGGGTAGACTTGATTTTTTCGAAATTGGGAAGCTCGAGGGGGGTGGGGGTTTGCTCGGAATATTGGATGACCCCGGCCTTATCGATCACGAAAGCTGCGCGGGCGCTGACGGAGCCCAGCCCGATCAAATCGGGGAGGAGGGTGCCGTAGGCTTTGCTGACTTCCTTGTTCAGGTCGCTGAGAAGGTGGATCTGGATCTTCTCCTTGTCGGCCCAAGCTTCCTGGGCGAAAGGGGAGTCCACGCTGATGCCATAAACAGCTGCATCCAACTTTTCGTATGCCGAGAGTCCGGAAGACACATCACACATTTCCTTGGTGCAGACTCCGGTGAAGGCGAGTGGGAAGAACAGAAGAACGGTCTTTTTCTTTCCGAAGTTTTCGGAAAGTTTGATGTCCTTGAGGTCTTCGCCCCGTTTGGTCTTCAGGGTGAATTCGGGTGCTTTCGTGCCTACGGAAATGGGCATAGGGGGCTCCTTCTTGGGTTTAGTTGCGGCCGGGGGCGCCATTTGAGCCGGCAGCCTCGCGAAGAACGGCTTTTCGGGAAAGTTTCACCCTTCCCTTGTCGTCGACGCCGATGCATTTGACTTCGATCAGATCCCCCATCTTGACGGCATCATCAACACGTTCGACTCGGCCTTCGGCCAGTTCCGAGATATGGACCAGCCCATCCCGACCGGGGAAGATTTCCACGAATGCCCCGAAATCCTTGAGAGAAACGACCCGGCCTTTGTAGGTTTTGCCGACTTCGATTTCTCCTGTGAGTCCGGAGATGAGCTCTTTCGCACGGGCCATGGCAGGTCCGGTGTTGGCGTAGATGCGGACGGTGCCGTCGTCCTCGACGTTGACCTCGGCGCCTGTTTCGGCGCAGATGCCCTTGATCGTTTTTCCTCCGGGTCCGATGAGCAGGCCAATCTTATCTTGGGGAATCTTCACCATTTCGATCTGCGGGGCATACGGCGAAAGCTTGTCGCGGTGCGTCGGCATGACCGAAGCCATGAACTTGAGAATCTGTTGCCGGGCGGTGGTGGCGCGATCGATCGCATCCTTGAGCATCGCCAAGGGGAGTCCGGCCAGTTTGAGATCCAACTGGAATCCGGTGACACCTGCGGAAGTCCCGCACAATTTGAAGTCCATGTCCCCGAAATGATCCTCACTACCGATGATGTCGGTGAGCATTTGATGGCGGAGCATTTTCGCTCCGGAAGCATCAAATTCCGTCACGAGGCCGACACTGATGCCGGCGACGGGGGCCTTCAGGGGTACGCCGGCGTCGAGCAGGGCAAGGGTGCCTCCGCAAACACTGGCCATGGACGTCGAACCGTTGGATTCCATGATTTCGGAAACCACGCGGACGGCGTAACCGAACTCTGCAGCGGAAGGAATGACGGGTTCTAAAGAGCGCTCGGCGAGAGCACCGTGCCCGATTTCGCGTCGGCTTTGACCGCCGAAACGGCCGGTTTCGCCGACGGAGAAGGGGGGGAAATTATAATGAAGGAGGAATCGTTTGGTGCTTTCTCCGCCGGTGTAGGCATCGATTTCCTGGGCTTCTTCCAAGGGTCCAAGGGTTGCCAAGCAGACAGCTTGGGTTTCTCCTCGGGCAAACAGGGAGGAACCGTGGGAACGGGGTAGAATACTTACTTCGCCTGTCAGGTTGCGGATCTGATCGGCGGGGCGACCGTCGCAACGCTTGTTTTTATCGAGAATGCTGGTTCGGAAGGCTTTCTTCTGGAGGTAGTCGAAGGCTTGGGAAATTTCAAAGGGAGTCGCAGCCGAAAATTTTTCAAGGATCTTGGTTTTTACCTCTTCCTTGAGGGCTTCCACCGCTTTGTGTCTCTCGACTTTGGAAGGTTGATAGATGGCGGATTCGATCCGGGAACCGGCGACGCTGTAGGCGATTTCGAGGAGCTCGTCCTTCACCAAAAGCAGGGGAGCCTGGCGTTTCTTTTTGCCGGAAGTCGAGGCGAGTTCTTTCTGGATCTTGATGATGGGTTGGATTGCTTGTTGGGCGAATTCGAGGGCAGCTTTGAAATCAGCCTCAGGAAGTTCTTTGGCACTGCCTTCGATCATGAGGGATTCGTGTTCGGTTCCGACATAGACGAGATCGAGGTCGCTTTCGGCGTTTTCGTTATGGGTCGGATTCGCAATAAACTGTCCATTCACCCGGGCAACGCGAACGGCGCCGATGGGTCCGGCCCAGGGGATATCGGAGACCATGAGGGCGGCGGAAGCTCCGTTCATCGCAAGGATATCCGGATCGTTCTGTCCGTCGGCGCTGAGAAGGATGGCGATGATCTGCGTGTCGTAGAAATATCCCTTGGGGAACAGAGGGCGGAGCGGGCGGTCGATCATCCGGCAGGTGAGAATTTCCTTTTCCGTCGGGCGACCTTCGCGGCGGAAGTAGCTTCCGGGAATCCGTCCCACGGCGGCAGCCTTTTCCTTGTATTCGACAGTCAGGGGAAAGAAGTCTTGGCCGTCCTTGACCTTGGTAGCGGAAACGGCGGTTACGATAATGACCGTTTCTCCCATGGTGACGAGGGCAGCCCCGTCCGCAAGTTTGGCAAGTTTGCCGGATTCGATGTGAATTTCGCTATCGCCCACGCGGGCGGAAAGTTTTTTATGGGTTTGGCTCATGGTGATTAGAAAAGGTCACCGCGAAGCAGTGCCCTCGAAAGAGGAAAATTTCGGGACAGGGGAGGAGACTTTGGAACCGGTTTTTCGGTGGCTTCAGAGGACACAGCGGAGGCCAGGGAGCCTGCGTGGTGTCATCTGCTCAGCCGAAGGTGGGCAGAAGTTTCCCGCTCGGGGGGACTTTAGGGTAGTGGGTTGGGGGTGGGTTTATTTCCTCAGGTTAAGTTTTTCAAGAAGGGACCGATAACGCTTGGGTTCGGTACGGTGTAGGTAGTCGAGCAACCGGCGGCGGCGGCTCACCATGGAAAGAAGGCCACGGCGGGAGGCGAAGTCTTTGACCGCATTTTGAAGGTGGGTGGAAAGATGGTTAATCCGTTCCGTGAGGAGGGCGATCTGGACATCGGAAGAACCCGTGTCCTTCGCATGAAGCCGATTTCCCGTGATGATCTTGCTTTTCGTTGTGGTAGCCATGAGATAAGAAGAAAATCATATGGAAAAAAGTTTTCGAGTCAATGTCGTAAGGTGGTTGGCGATTTTTCTGGGGTGTGGGGTGTTTCCGGTCTCTGCCCAAGAAGGTGGTTGGAAGGCGGATTTGTCCCGGATGGGGTTTACGGCCCCGATCGAGGAGTTGGAGAAAGGGGAGATTATCGGCGAGAAATGGCTAGTGGGTGGCGGTCGCCCCGGGTTTTTGGGGGCCAAGGTGTTTTTTCTGGTTCCGGCAGAACCGGAAAAAGTGGCGAAATCGATCCTGTTATTTGATCCGACGGGTGGAAAAACGTTGCCGTGGGATGGTTTCGGAGCGGTGAAGATTTTTCAAAAAATATCCCGCCCGACGGTCGAGTCTGATTGGAGCCGTTTCCGGGAGGCTCTGGGAGGGCTGCCTTTTGACACGATGCTTCAGGTGCAGGATCAGAAAGAGGGGAAACTGCATCTTCATCCGGAGGAAATCCGCGTGATCACTCAGGACAAAACGGGTGGCTGGGTTTCTGTCCTGACCAAACTGGTTCAGACCTTTCACCGAGGAGGATGGAAAGAGACAGTCGGTGTACCTTCAGGTCCGGAGGCGACGGTGGATTTTGATGCCGAGCTTCGCGAGGTCTTGAAGGAAAATGGACCGGTGCGGGATGAATTCCGCCGAATTCTCACGGGCTTGGCTTACGGAGGAAGGGACGAAAAAGAAAAAATTGAGGTGAACGATTACTGGCAGTTGATGGAGGTCGATAAAACTCCGACGGTGGCGCTTGGATGCGGGGTGGCTCGGGCAGGTTTGGCCGGGCGGTGGGAGGTGGCGGATATGAACTACTACGTCTCGAGTGGTTATTATGGATCGATCAGTCTTTATGGAATTTGGCCTTACTCGGCGGGGCGTTCACTGGTTTGCAGAATTGACGTGGTGCAAACAAATCCCGGGCAACTATCTCAGGCAACAGCCCGGT
>Ga0214921_10010130_pt1 | contig 11728 bp, 11 predicted proteins | sample LL1505_MetaG_FD_177992 | JGI IMG/M metagenome (GOLD analysis project Ga0214921, IMG submission 177992) | Freshwater microbial communities from Lake Lanier, Atlanta, Georgia, United States - LL-1505 | ecosystem: Environmental > Aquatic > Freshwater > Lake | place: USA: Georgia | collected...
AAACTATCCTTCATTTTGCTAACTCAATTAAATTACTCAACAACATCGCCCTAGTCATTGGCCCAACCCCACCTGGCATTGGTGCAAATACTGATGCAGTTTGCGTTACTTGAGGATCTACATCACCGAGTAAGCCATCATTAGTTCTAGTAATTCCTACATCAATAACTGCTGCACCAGGTTTAATCATTCCGGCTTTTATAAAATGTGCAGAACCCATAGCTGCCACCACAATATCTGCATTTCTTATTAATTCAGGCAAATTAGTTGTTGCTGAGTGCGCCAGTGTGACTGTGGCGTTATTTGGTTTTTGAGATAGCAAAATTGAAAGTGGACGACCGACCGTCGTGCCGCGACCAATAATTAAAGCATTTGCACCAGATAACTTAACTTTATACTCGGTAAGTAGTGCAAGAATTGCCTTGGGTGTGCAAGGAATGATTGCACCTGTCCCTAACGTAAATTTGCCAAGATTTATTGGATTTAAACCATCTGCATCCATATTAGGATCAATCGCAAGTAATACCTTTTCAGTATCTACTGCTTTTGGTAGTGGAAGCTGCACAATAAATCCAGTGCACTCTGGATTTTGATTTAATTCTTCTACCGCAGCTAATACCTGAGCAGTTGTTGCCGAATCTGGCAGATTCACTTTTATAGATTTGATTCCTACTTGTGCACAATCACGGTGCTTGCCATCGACATATGCAATCGAACCTGGATCACTGCCAACTAATATTGTTCCAAGCACAGGTTTTTTGCTCAATTTCAATACCCGGCTAGATATCTCACCCTTTATTTTCTCGGCAAGTGCTTTGCCATCCATTATTACTGCGTTCATTTAACAAGCCTACCCTTGCCCTGCTTTTTCTTAAACAATTTAGGTAAATATTTCATAAGTATAAAAACAATAAAAATCTGTATCGCAAATACTGCGCCAATTCGCACCGGATTAACCCCTACCGGTGACATATTTGCTGAAAGTAGTGAGCCTGAAGAGATAAATGCAAAAACCATTGGCGTGAAAGTTGAAATAATAAAAAATCTTACTGTTATTTGTATTTTACTCTTTGCGTCAATTTTTTGTTTATTGATTAAGGAGATATTCAGCCAAGCATAGATAGAAATTATTAGGGTTAAAAGTACTAACCACGGAAATTTATTATCAGGAAGTGCAGCTAAAACTGGAATTGCGGGTATCTCTCTAAGATTAAATATAAGTGGAGTTAAATCAGTGCCACTTCCAAGTGAAAATCCGGAACCAAGCACATAGCTTAAGCAAGCAAATATGATGTTTGGCAAATACAGAAGTTGCAGAAGCAGTAAAAGTAATCCGCCTAAGATTCCAGGTTGAATCACTATGGTTAGATTTTTTGCGAGAGAAAAATGAAGCAATAACGATATTGAAAATACTAATCCACCAACTCCTAACATAATTACAAAGAGATTAAAGGATGTTTTTATAAGAGCATCTGTATTTATGCTAGTTGTAGCAAGTAGTAAGAGAATTAATAAGGTAGGTACTGCGCGAAGCCATTCAACAGATACTTGTGAGTTTGAGGCTACAAAAGCTAGTGATAAATATACAAAGAGGTAGGAAATAATAAAATACGCTCGACTTATTTTTTTGTTACCAACTACCTCTAATACTCGGTGAAATCCAACCCGCATTGTTAGTAAAGGAAATATTGCTGCTCCAATTGGCAGATAAGAAAGATAGCCAGTTATTTCATTACTTGTAATATGAAATGGGGTTAAGTGAGAACCGAGCCAAAGCCAAACTGCCGCCCGCATCGGATCTGAGGTAGTGCCGTAAGTACTTCCAGCAGTTGCCCATGCGAATAAAGCAATAAATGAAAGTGGAAAAAGATAAATTAGTATTGATCTAACTACCTGTTGCAGCGCTATCAAAAACCTACGCGCAACCATTATTTTCCTATCTGCGATTTATCCATTCAATATCTTGCGCATCAAGTTAGCGGTTTCACTTGGTGTTTTACCAACCGCAACACCGACAGCCTCTAATGCTTCTTTCTTAGCGGCAGCTGTACCAGAAGAGCCAGAGACAATTGCGCCTGCATGGCCCATTGTCTTGCCCTCAGGTGCAGTAAATCCGGCAACATAACCAACAACTGGTTTAGTTACATACTCTTTAATAAATTGGGCAGCACGCTCTTCTGCATCGCCACCGATTTCACCAATCATCACAATTGCTTTTGTTTCTGGATCATCCTGGAAAGCGCGTAGGCAATCAATATGAGTTGTGCCAATAATTGGGTCGCCACCAATTCCAACAGCGGTAGTAAATCCAAAATCTCTAAGCTCAAACATCATTTGATAAGTCAATGTTCCTGATTTAGAAACTAAACCAATTTTTCCAGATCCTGTGATATCTGCTGGAATGATTCCAAGGTTAGTTTTTCCAGGGCTTATAATTCCAGGACAGTTTGGACCAAGTATTTGAGTCTTTCCTTTGCTAACTGAGTAAGCATAAATAGCTGCCACATCATGGACTGGAATTCCTTCAGTAATAACTACGACTAACGGCATAGCAGCATCAATTGCATCTATAACCGCCGCCTTTGCAAATTTTGGTGGCACAAAAACTACTGAAGCATTTGCACCAGTTGCCGCCATTGCTTCAGTTACTGAATTAAAAACTGGAATTAATACGCCATCCATGTCAACAGTTTGGCCACCTTTACCAGGGGTTACACCACCAACAATTTTTGTTCCTGCCTTAAGCATTCGCTTTGTGTGCTTAGTACCTTCAGAGCCGGTCATTCCCTGCACAATTACTTTGGTATTTTCAGTTACAAAAATTGCCATTAGATCACTGCCAACTCAGCTGCCTTAGCAGCAGCGCCATCCATAGTTTCTAATTGTTGAATTAGTGGATGATTTGCTTCATTTAATATTTTTCGTCCAAGTTCAACGTTATTACCATCAAGGCGAACCACAATTGGTTTAGTTGCCTTATCTCCAAGCATCGCAAGTGCCTGCACAATTCCATTTGCAACCGCATCACATGCAGTAATTCCACCAAATACATTTACAAATACGCTTCTGACATCAGAATCACCCAAAATGATTGATAATCCATTAGCCATTACCTCAGCCGATGCTCCGCCGCCAATATCTAAAAAGTTTGCAGGTTTTACGCCATATTTTTCGCCAGCATATGCGACAACATCTAGTGTGCTCATTACCAATCCTGCACCATTACCGATAATTCCTACTTGTCCATCTAATTTTACGTAATTTAAGTCCTTCTCTTTTGCTAATTTTTCTAATGGATCAGTTGCCGCATGGTCTACTAAAACCTCATGTTCTGGATGCCGAAACCCGGCGTTATCATCCAAAGTAACCTTGCCGTCTAGAGCCACTACTTTTCCATCTACCGTTTTAACTAATGGATTAATCTCCATCAAGGTTGCATCTTCTTTAACAAATGCTTGCCATAATTTGATTAATACTTCAGCAACTTGATCAACAACATCTGCTGGAAATTTTCCACCTTTTGCAATTTCTAGAGCTTTCACTTTATCAATTCCAATGTTTGGATCAATTCCAACTCTTGCTAATTTTTCTGGAGTTTTATGAGCAACCTCTTCAATTTCCATACCGCCAGCAACTGATGCCATAACTAAAAAGTTTCGGTTAGCTCGATCTAACAAAATTGCTAAGTAATATTCAGATTCAATAGGTGCTGCTTGGGCAATCATTACTTTATGAACAATATGACCCTTAATATCCATACCTAAGATTGCTTTTGCTTTTTCTTTAGCATCCTCTGCATTTTCGGCCAACTTCACGCCACCGGCTTTGCCTCTGCCACCAACTTTTACTTGGGCTTTAACAACAACCTTGCCACCAATTTTTGTAGCAGCGGCATGTGCTTGCTCTGGTGTAGTTGCAACTGCACCAGCTAAGACTGGTATTTGATGGGATTCAAATAGATCGCGTGCTTGATACTCAAAAAGATCCACTAATTAGCCCCGATCAAATTTTGCTGCGTAAGGTGGTAATACTAATGAGAAAGTGAAAATATTTATAATTTCTCAACCGGTGCATAGCGCAGTAGTAGCCGCTTCTCACCTAATGAGCCAAAATTAATGGTTGCCTCTGCTCGATCACCTTCACCAGTAACTGCAATCACAGTTCCTAATCCAAAGGTGTCATGTGATACCCGCTCACCTACTTCTAGTTGCATAGTGCTACTAACTTTTCCGGTGGCTTTAGCTGGGGCAAATGTTCGCCTGATTGAAGTTTTAATCGATGGCATTCTTTCTTGCGCTTGATTCCATTCAATTACAGAATCTGGAATCTCACTTAAAAATCTAGACGCTGCATTGTAATTTGGTGCACCCCATGAAGAGCGATACTCAGCTCTGGTTATAAATAAATTCTCTCTTGCTCTAGTTAAGCCAACATATGCAAGGCGCCGTTCTTCCTGCAATTCCTCCGGATCACTAAGTGTTCTAGAGTGCGGAAATATTCCTTCCTCCATGCCGGTTAAGAAAACGGTTGGGAACTCTAAGCCTTTAGCAGTGTGAAGGGTCATCATTGTTACCACGCCGCCATGATCTTCACCATCTGGTATTTGATCAGCATCTGCAACGAGGGACACATCCTCTAAAAATCCAACTAATGAAATCTCTTCCCCTTCTTCAACCTCCCCCTCTTCATACTCCGTTGCTACTGCAACTAATTCTTCTAAGTTTTCAACTCTAACCTCATCTTGCGGATCTTTGCTATCAATTAGTTCAGTAAGTAATCCAGATTGTTCAAGTACTGCTTGCGCAATAACAGATGGCCTAGTTTTGGCTTCAACTAAGGTTTGCAGAGATTGAATTAATTTAACAAAATCAACCAATGATGCTGATGATCTTTGCGCTAACTCATTATTTTTTTCTACCTCACATAATGCTTGCCAAAATGTTAAGTTGTTAGCTTGTGCGTACAGGTCAACCTGATCAAGAGCACGATCGCCAATACCCCGCTTTGGTGTATTAATTATTCTTCGCATTGACACCTCATCATTTGGGTTAACAATTACTCGAAGATAAGCCAGAAAATCTTTTATCTCTTTGCGCTCATAAAATCGCACTCCGCCAACTACTTTGTATGGAATACCAACTCGCATAAAAACCTCTTCAAATACACGAGATTGCGCATTGGTTCGATAAAAAATTGCAGTATCACCAGGATTTGATTTTCCTAAATCCCTAAGCCGATCAATCTCTCTTACGACAAAGTCAGCTTCATCATGTTCACTTTCAGCAACATGGCCGGTAATCATTGCGCCAGCACCAGATTCTGACCATAAGTTTTTTTCTTTTCGGCCATCATTATTTGAAATTACTGCATTTGCAGCATTTAAAATATTTTGAGTTGAGCGATAATTTTGTTCTAATAAAATAGTTTTAGCATTTGGATAATCTGCTTCAAACTGCAAGATATTGCGAATATTTGCACCCCGAAATGCATAGATAGATTGATCAGCATCTCCAACTACACAAAGCTCTGCAACTGGAAAGCCATCTCGATCACTTCCAACAAACTCCTTAATCAATACATACTGAGCATGATTTGTATCTTGATACTCATCAACTAAAATGTGTTTAAAGCGAGATCGGTACTTAGCTTTGACTTCAGGATGTCTTTGCAGAATCTCAACTGTTTTTGCAATTAAGTCATCAAAATCCATTGAGTTAGCACCGGTTAACCGTTTTTGATAAATTGCAAAAACTTGAGCCACAATCTCTTGAAATTGATCTTTAGCTTGATTTATATAATCTGAAGGTCCCATCAACTCATTTTTTGCTTGTGAGATTAACGAAGCAACCGCTCGGGGTGCATAACGTTTAGCATCTAAATTCATATCTCTCATTACTAAGGTAATTAGCCGCAGTGAATCACTTTGGTCATAGATCGTAAATGAGTTTGTATATCCCAGAACTGAAGCTTCTTTTCGCAAAATACGAACACATGCAGAGTGAAATGTTGATACCCACATCATCTTGGCACGGTCACCAACTAATTCAACTACCCGCTCTTTCATCTCACCAGCTGCTTTATTTGTGAAGGTAATTGCTAACACCTCATATGGTGCAACATTTCTCTCAGCTAGTAGATATCCAATTCGCCTGGTTAAAACTCTTGTTTTGCCAGATCCAGCACCAGCAACTACTAATAATGGTGATCCTTCATGCTTAACCGCGGCTAATTGTTGAGTATTTAAACCTTCGGTAAGTACGGACATATTGGTAAGTCTATCGGTGGGTTAAGACATAGGTAATTGCTGCGGTAATCTTGGCACGATGGAACCAATTGAAGATAGCCAAATAGAGCGAGTATTAGTTGTAACTGCTCACCCAGATGATTGTGATTTTGGTGCAGCTGGCACGATTGCGCTTTGGACTGCAAAGGGAATTAAGGTTTCATATTGTATTTGTACTAATGGTGATCAAGGTGGTGAAGATCCATCTGTACCACGGGATGAGATGCCAAAGATTCGCCAGCGCGAACAACGAGATGCTGGCCTAGCAGTTGGTGTAAATGATATTACTTTTCTGAATTACCGAGATGGTTGGTTAGTACCAACAATTGAGTTACGTAAAGATATTGTTAGACAAATTAGAATTTCAAAGCCGGATCGAATGTTGATTCAATCTCCGGATAGAAATTGGGATCGTTTATTTGCTTCTCACCCAGATCATATGGCAGCCGGTGAAGCAGCAATTCAAGCGGTTTATCCAGATTCACGTAATGCGTTTGCATTTGAAGATTTATTAAAAGATGAAGGATTACAACCTTGGCGAGTAAAAGAGGTTTGGGTTATGTCTACGCAAAATCCAGATCACTTTATTGATATCACCTCTACCTTTGATAAAAAAATGAAGGCACTACATTCACATGTAAGCCAGACCGCCCATAATGAAAACTTAGAAAAAATGGTTCGTGAGTGGGGTGAGCGAAATGCTCAAGCAAATAAACTGCCTGCAGGTTCTGTGGCGGAAGTATTTAAAATAGTAAATACCAATTAACGGACGGTAGCTTTTTCAATAGCAATTTTAATTCGTGGCTTACCGACTGGTTTATTTTCTTCAGTACCGTTACTTACAATCGCTTTAACAATTTCTATGCCACTTATTACCTTGCCCCAGATTGAATAGTCTGGATCAAGTGTTGTGTCATTTGCCATAATAAAAAATTGGCTGCCGTTTTGATCCTTACCCCCAGGATTTGCCATAGCAACAGAGCCGACTGGATAATTTTTCTCTATTGGGTTCGGTAAATTCTCATCTATAAATGTGAATGGTGGCCCGCCAAATCCAGAAGCAGTTGGATCTCCGCACTGTAATAATGAAGCAGAATCGGAACTGATCATTCTATGACAAATAGACATATCATAAAATCCAGAGTTTATTAGCCCGATTAACATAGATGTAGTAATTGGAGCATTCTTACTATTGGCTTCGATGACTATTTTCCCGCAATTAGTGTTTAATGTAATTATTTTGTTTTTTGAAGATTTATTTACTTTTGGTATTGATACTTTTTTCTCACGATGTGCAACCGCAGATGTTTCATTACATACAATTTTTGTAGAGGATTGAGCAGCTTCTGCAATTGTTGAAAATCCGGCGGTGAAAATAATAAAGGTTACAACCACAGATGTTGATTTTGTTATTTTTCTCATTCCATAAGTTTAATGAAGTATTTTCATTTAATGAAATCAAATTGGCAATTAATGCTATTTACTATCTAACTTTAAGAGATTTCACAGATTTCAACTAAGGTTGAATTACAACCTCAACGCGTTGGAACTCTTTTAGATCTGAATAACCGCAGGTAGCCATCGAACGACGAAGTGCACCAAAAAGATTCATTGATCCATCTGAGGTATGTGAAGGCCCAGTTAAAACTTCATTAAGTGTGCCAACGCTGCCAACTTGAACCCGGTTTCCCCTTGGTAGTTCATCATGGTGTGCCTCTAATCCCCAATGCCAGCCTTTGCCAGGTGCCTCATTAGCTTTGGCAAGAGGTGAACCCATCATTACTGCATCTGCTCCGCAAGCAATAGCTTTTGCAATCTCACCGCTTGTACTTACTGAACCATCTGCAATTACATGAACATAACGACCACCTGATTCATCTAAGTAATCGCGCCGAGCAGATGCTACCTCGGCAACAGCAGATGCCATTGGCACAGAGATTCCTAAAACAGTTTTTGTAGTGTGGGCTGATCCGCCACCAAAACCAACTAATACACCAGCAGCTCCTGACCTCATTAAATGCAGGGCACCTTGTGCAGTTGCACAGCCACCAACAATTACTGGCACATCTAACTCATAAATAAACTTCTTTAAATTAAGGGGGGCAGTTTTATCTGACACATGCTCGGCTGAAACTGTAGTACCGCGAATCACGAAGATATCAACACCGGCATCTAAAACTGCTTTATGAAATTCAGCAATTCGCTGTGGTGATAATGCGCCCGCAACAGTGACACCAGCTGCACGGATTTGTGCTAATCGCTCTTTAATCAATGTTGGCTGAATCGGTGCGGCATAAATCTCTTGCATTCTCTTTATTGCTTTATCTTGGGAAAGTTTTGCCATCTCTGATAATTGTTTATCAGCATCTTCATACCTAGTCCAGATACCTTCAAGATTTAATACGCCAAGGCCACCAGCTTTACCAATTGCAATCGCTGTCTCTGGTGATACAACTGAATCCATCGGGGCAGCTAAAAATGGTAATTCAAATTTGTATGCATCAATTTGCCAAGAGATTGAAACCTCTTGCTGATCTCGAGTTCGCCTAGATGGAACAATTGCAATCTCATCAAATGAGTATGCTGCTCGGGCTCGCTTGCCAGGGCCTAATTCGATATCAGACATGTAACTAATCGTATCTGTTGTAAGTAAAGTGTTGAAATCTAGGCTCTTAATTCCCAAGCTTTAACGCCACCGGTGACGCCAGCTGAATTGGGAATTATCTTGACTTTGTAGTCAAAACTCTTAAGTGCTGATTTACTAATTCTGGCTGAGTTGCCACCACCGATATATAACTTATCCCAAACAATCATCGGGTATAACTCTTGAATTAAACTTTTGACCCGCCTAGACCACAATTGATTACCCATACGGCGCCTTGAAATCTCACCGATCCAAGCATCAATTGATTTTCCATAGCGAATAGTGGCGTGTGAGATTTCAAGATGGGGCGCTAACTTGCCATCGTTAAATATTGCACTTCCCAAGCCCGTACCAAAAGTGAGCACTGTTTCTAATCCTTTGCCGGTGATAACTGACGCACCATGAATCTCGGCATCATTTAAAACTAATGTTGGTAGTTTTAACTTTTTATTTAATGCTGCGCTCATATTAAAGCCGTACCAAGCCTTTTTAAGGTGAGGATCAACAGTGCCTCGCGGTCCGCGGTAATTCACATAATGAGGAATTACTATAACTTTGCCGCCTCTGATCATGCCTGGCAGGCCAACTGTGACCCGATTGATTCGATGATCAGCGGCTACGAAATCTTTAACTATTTCAATTAACAAGCTAGGTGAAAGCGGGTAAGGTGTTTTTAAATATGGAAAATCAATTAATACATCGCCACCTTCACCAAGCACTGAGGCCTTGATCCCAGTGCCGCCACAATCAACAGCTAGCGTTATAACTTTCACCGATTAATATTAGTCGATTTCTAGTTACTTTAGATCAAAGCCTCTTATTTAATTTATTTGCTTAACTAGTGTGAATGACCGCCTGCTCCATGTGAGTGACCGTGCCCTGCAGCCTCTTCCTTCTTCTCCTCTGGAGTTTCAAAGACTAATGCTTCAGTTGTTATAAACATTGCAGCAATTGATGCAGCATTTGCAAGTGCTGATCTAGTTACTTTAACTGGATCAATTACACCCTCTTTAACAAGATCGGTGTACTCCTCAGAGTAAGCATTAAAACCTTCATTAGGTTTCATTGCTCGAACTTTGGAAACAACAACATAACCTTCTTGACCAGCATTTTCAGCAATCCAACGAAGTGGTTCATCACATGCTTTGCGCACTAGACGAACACCAACCGCACGATCACCCTCAAAGCCCAAATCATTATCTAAAGCTGCAGCAGCATGAACTAATGCAGCGCCTCCTCCAACAACGATTCCCTCTTCTACAGCTGCTCTAGTTGCAGAGATAGCATCTTCAAGACGATGCTTCTTCTCTTTTAACTCAACCTCAGTGTGTGCTCCAACTTTGATTACACAAACACCACCAGCAAGTTTTGCAACTCGCTCCTGTAGTTTTTCGCGATCCCAATCAGAATCAGTATTTTCAATCTCACGTCGAATCTCAGTAACTCTTGCTGTCACATCATTCTTATTTCCAGCACCATCAACAATTGTGGTGTTGTCTTTTGAGATAACAATCCGGCGAGCTTTACCAAGCATTTCGATATCAATTTGCTCAAGCTTTAAGCCAACCTCAGCTGAGATAACCTGACCGCCAGTTAGTATCGCAATATCTTGCAGCATTGACTTACGTCGGTCACCAAAACCAGGTGCTTTAACAGCTGCTGAGGCAAAGGTGCCACGCATACGGTTAACGACCAAAGTTGAAAGTGCTTCACCTTCAACATCTTCGGCAATAATTAACAACGGCTTACTTGCTTGGGCTACCTTTTCTAACACTGGCAAAATCTCACTTAATGCTGAGATCTTTTGGCCAGAGATAAGAATGTAGGCATCCTCTAAAATTGTTTCCATGCGATCGGCATCGGTAACAAAATATGGTGAGATATAACCCTTATCAAATTGCATACCTTCGGTGAACTCAAGCTCAAGTCCAGTTGTTGATGACTCTTCGACGGTAATTACGCCATCTTTGCCAACCTTGTCCATTGCTTCAGCGATTAGATCACCAATTGCTTTATCTTGCGCAGAAATAGTTGCAACATCTGCAATTTGTGATTTTCCACTTACCGCAGTTGAGTTTTTACGAAGTGCTTCAGTAATAGCAGCAACTGCTTGTTCAATTCCATACTTAAGCTCCATTGGTTGAGCACCGGCAGCTAAGTTGCGCAGACCCTCTTTAACCATGGCTTGAGCTAAAACGGTTGCAGTAGTTGTTCCATCTCCTGCAACATCATTAGTCTTTTCAGCAACCTGCTTTACAAGTTGAGCGCCCATGTTCTCAGCAGGATCTGATAGTTCAATCTCTTTTGCAATTGTTACACCGTCATTAGTAATTAATGGTGCGCCATAGCTTTTAGCAATCACAACGTTACGACCCTTAGGTCCAAGTGTTACCTTGACTGTGTCAGCCAGGATATTTACACCGCGCTCCATTGCACGGCGTGCTGCTTCATCAAATTGAAGTGATTTACCCACGATTACTTCTTTGCAATAATTGCTAGTACATCACGGGAAGAAAGTACTAAGTACTCTTCATTGTTGTACTTAACCTCAGTGCCGCCATACTTTGAGTAAAGCACGACATCGCCCTCTTTAATATCCAATGGAATTCGATTTCCGTTTTCAAAACGGCCAGGGCCCACTGCCATGACAGTTCCCTCTTGTGGTTTTTCTTTTGCAGTGTCTGGAATAACTAATCCAGATGCAGTCTTTTGCTCTGCCTCATTTGCTTTCACAACAATGCGATCTTCTAGTGGCTTAATTGAGATTGCCATCTTGATTTCTCCTTCTTATATTTGGTCTT
>Ga0214921_10010131_pt1 | contig 11728 bp, 9 predicted proteins | sample LL1505_MetaG_FD_177992 | JGI IMG/M metagenome (GOLD analysis project Ga0214921, IMG submission 177992) | Freshwater microbial communities from Lake Lanier, Atlanta, Georgia, United States - LL-1505 | ecosystem: Environmental > Aquatic > Freshwater > Lake | place: USA: Georgia | collected 2015-05-28
TGCCTAGCTGCCTCAACACGGTCGTGCCTCAAGAGCTTTGCCAAATCAAATCAAACGACGTCATTGAAATTTCTGCTGGACTGCTCAAGGCAGGTGACAACCGCCGCTTGTGCGGCGAAGACATCAGGCAGGGGCAACCCGCCCTGCTCAAAGGTGCCTTGATCACGCCTGCAGCAGCAGGTCTGTTGGCCAGCTTGGGCGTTCCCCATGTCTCTGTGGTGCGGCGCTTGCGCGTGGCTTATTTCTCAACGGGCGATGAAATTTTGAGTTTGGGTGAAGCGCCCCGCGAAGGCGCTGTCTATGACAGTAACCGTTACACGGTGCATGGCATGCTGCAAGCGCTGGGCTGCGAGATGATTGACATGGGCGTTGTCAAAGACGATCCTGAATTGTTAGAGCAAGCTTTTAACAAGGCCGCCGAGCAAGCTGATGCCATCATCACCAGCGGCGGTGTGAGTGTGGGCGAAGCCGATTTCACCAAGGCCATGATGAAGAAGTTGGGTGATGTGGTGTTTTGGAAAATTGCCATGCGCCCAGGCCGGCCGATGGCCGTGGGCCGCATTCAAAAAGGCCAGCGTTCTGCTGTTTTATTTGGACTGCCAGGCAATCCTGTGGCGGTCATGGTCACATTTTTGGCTTTTGTCAAACCGGCCTTGTTGAAAATGATGGGCAGCACGGCCACGCCCCTGCCGATGCTGAGAGCCAAAACGCAGGAAGTGTTGCGCAAAAAACCGGGCAGAACAGAATACCAACGCGGCATTGTTTCTCGCAACGCGCAAGGCGAACTTCAGGTGATCACCACCGGCAACCAAGGCTCCGGTGTATTGAGCTCCATGGTGCAAGCCAATGGCTTGATTGTTTTGTCGCACCAACAAGGCACCGCCCAGTTGGGTGACTGGGTGGACGTGTTGGTGCTTTAAGTATCAGTGTCAGTGCGCATGCACTGAATCTGCCGGCTGATCCAGCGCATCTGCTTTGTTGGGCCCGGGAATCTTTTTGCGTGCAAACAGCGAGTACATGGTGGGCACCACAAAGACCGTCAGCAGGGTTCCGAAAGTCATGCCGCCCACAATGACCCAACCAATTTGAATGCGACTTTCAGCGCCTGCGCCTTTGGCAAGTGCCAATGGCAGTGCACCCAAAACCATGGCGCCCGTGGTCATCAAAATGGGTCGCAGGCGCTGGCCCGAGGCCTTGACGACGGCATCGAATGTTTCGACGCCCTGCTCTCGCAGTTGGTTCGTAAACTCCACAATCAAAATGCCGTGCTTGGTGATCAAACCCACCAAGGTGATCAAGCCAATTTGAGAATACACATTGAGAGTACCCCCTGTCAGCTTCAAGGTCATGAGCGCGCCAAACATGGACAAGGGCACTGACAACATGATGACCAAGGGGTCCACGAAGCTTTCGAATTGAGCGGCCAAGACCAAAAAGATAAAGAACAAAGCCAATATAAACACAATGACCAGCGCGCCTTGAGAATTTCTAAATTCACGCGAAGTGCCATTCAGTTCTGTGGTGTAACCCGTCTTTAAAATCCCGGCGGCTGTTTTGTCTAAAAATTTCAGCGCATCGCCCAGTGCGTATTCTGGCGCCAAGTTGGCTGTGATCGAGACCGATCGGCGCTGGCCAAAGTGATTCAATTCGCGGGGTGAAACACTCTCTCGAACTTTGACCAATGCATTCAGAGGAATGACGATGTCGTTGCGGCCACGAACATAGATGTTGTCAATGTCATCAGGTGAGTTGCGGCCACTCATTTGTGTTTGCACAATCACATCGTATTGCTCTGCATCGCGTTTGTAGCGCGTCACGACGCGGCCACCCAACATGGTTTCAATGGCCCGCGCCACCACATCGACACTCACGCCCAACTCAGTGGCTTTGATTCGATCGACATCAATTCGAAGTTCAGGTTTGTTCAAACGCAAATCGACGTCAGTTGCAATGAAGCCAGGGTTCTTGGCAATCTCATCCAACATTTGACGCGTGACTGCGTTCAAATTCTGATAGCTGTCAGAGGTTTGGATGACGAAGTTAACGGGACGTTCCCGGAAACCTTGGCCCAAGGATGGCGGCGTGATAGGGAATGCGTTGATGCCGGCAATGCCGTTGAATTTGCCTTGCATCTCGCGCGCAATTTCAAGCGTCGTGCGCTTGCGCTCATCCCAATCGACGGCTCGGTAGATGACGCTGCCTTGCGCAACGGTGGGGTTGCCCAAGTTGGCAAAAATTCGGTCAAATTCTGGATAAGCACTGCCTATTTTTTCAAGCGTCTTGGCGTATTTATCCGTGAAGTCCAAGGTCGAACCATCGGGTGCCGTGATGGTTGCCAAAATGGTGCCACGGTCTTCCAATGGCGATAGTTCTTGCTTCATGGTGGGATAAACCAACACAATGCCAACGCCACAAGAGGCCATGATCAAGACCACCAGCCAGCGCGCTTTTTTCAAGACCAAGCGCAGCAACTTCTCATAGCCATTTGACAAGCCCGTCAGTATTTTCTCCATGAACCTGTCAAAGAAATTCGGGTTTGGGTTGTGTCGCAGCAGCACAGAACTCATCATGGGCGACAGGGTGAGCGCCACCAAGCAAGAGACCAGCACAGCACCGGCCAAGGCCAACGCAAACTCACTGAACAACTTACCTGTTCGCCCTGGCGTGAAAGCCAAAGGTGCAAACACAGCCGCCAAAGTGAGCGACATGGCCACAATGGCAAAGCCAATTTCCTTAGCGCCCTTGATGGACGCGGAAAACGGATCGAGCCCCTCTTCAATGTGGCGGTAAATGTTTTCCAGCATCACGATGGCATCGTCCACCACCAATCCGATGGCCAGAACAAGCGCCAGCAAGGTCAGTGTATTGATGGTGAAGCCAGCCAAAGCCATGATGGCAAAAGTGCCCACCAAACTCACGGGAATGGTCACGATCGGAATGATGGAGGCCCGTATGGTTCGCAGGAAGACAAAAATCACAATCGCGACCAAAATCACGGCTTCAAGGATGGTTTGAAAAACGCTCTTGATGGATTTGTCAATGAACACCGAGTTGTCGTTGGCCACATTGATCACAATGTCACCCGGCAAATCTTGCTGCAGCTTAGGAATCATTTCACGAACGCCTTTGGACAATTCCAAAGGATTGGCTGTGGCTTGTCGAATCACCCCAGCTGAAATAGAAGGCATGCCATTCAAACGAACACGACTGCGGTCATCTGCGGCCGCTTCCTCGACTTTGGCCACGTCCCGAATCTTGATGGGAAAGCCATTCACATTGCGAATGGTGATGTCCCCAAACTGACCTGCTTTGATCAGGTCCGTTTGCGATGTGACACTGAACTCGCGCAGTTGTGACTCAATGCGCCCTGCTGGCAACTCCAAGTTGCTGCGGCGAATGGCGTCTTCAACGTCTTGAGATGTCAGACGGTAAGCCGCCATACGTTCCGCATCCAACCAAACGCGCATGGCGTATTTGCGCTCACCGTAAATGCGAACATCGGCAACGCCGGTCACGGTTTGAAGCCGCGGCTTCACAACCCGATTGATCAAATCATTGATTTGAAGTGGCGATAAGACATCACTGGAGAAAGCCAGCCAAATGACTGGAAAAGCATCTGCCTCGACCTTGGCAATGACAGGTTCCTCAATGGCTTGCGGCAAACGGCCGCGAATTCGAGAAGTTCGATCACGCACTTCTGCAGCGGCTGTGTCGGCATCTTTTTCCAAACGAAAACGCACTGTGATTTGAGACTGATCGGCACGGCTGATGGAAGTGATGACATCCACAGCATCAATGCCGGCAATGGAATCTTCCAAAGGTTTGGTGACTTGCGACTCAATCACTTCGGCCGATGCGCCGGGATATTTCACACTGACCGTGACAGTGGGCTCGTCAATCTTGGGATACTCACGCAAAGAAAGGCGGTTAAAGCTGACCGCGCCAATCAAGAGAATGAGCAGCGATAAAACGGTCGCAAAGACCGGTCTGCGAATGGATGTTTCAGCGAGTAGCATTCAGACCTCGTGTGCATGGGTTCTCGCCTGTGACGGCTTGGCCTTTGCCATCCTTTGCCTGACCAGGGTTGCCACCCTTAGGGCCCGATTTATCTGCTGGCTTGTCGGCGGGTTTGGAGGCATTTGCGGCCGCCTCAGGCTTTGCACCTCCCGCTGCGTTGGCACCACCAGCTTGCGCTTTTGAAGTGTCAATCACACGCACAACGGTGCCTTCTTTTTGCAAACGCTGCTGGCCTGCAACAACCACGGAATCGCCCATTGACAAGCCTTCCAAAATTTCAACCCGACCTGGCTGGCGAATGCCAATCTTGACGGTGACCCTCTCAGAAATTAACTCGTCTTTATTGGGACCAGGAACAAGGCGAAGCACCGTGGCACGGCCGCCTTGCGGCACGATGGCCTCTTCAGGAATGACCAAAGCATCATCGCGCTCACCAAACACAGCATTGACTCGCGCAAACATACCGGGGCGCAATTGCATTTGTCGGTTGTCAATACAACCACGCACACCCACAGATCGGCCATTGGCATCGATCAAAGGGTCAATGGCTTGAATGATGGCCGTGAATTTACGGCCAGGCAAAGCATCCATGGTCACTTGGGCTTTTTGCCCAGGTTTGATTTTGGCTTGGAAACGCTCGGCCAATCGGAAATCAAGCAAGACCGCTTCGATGTCCTCAACGTTGACCATGTCGGTGCCGTCTTTCAAATAGTCACCCACGTTAATTTGACGCAATCCTGCGGTGCCATCGAATGGGGCAAGCACTTTCAAACGTTGCAGCGTGGCTTGGGCCAATGCCAATTTGGCTTGTGCCACTTGAAGCGCGGCATCGGATTCGTCCAAGGAGCGTTTGCTGATGAAGTTTTGCGCGACAAGCTCTTGGTTGCGCGTGTGGTTGGCTTGTGCAATTGACAACTCAGCTTTGGCCTGAGCCAGTTGAGCGGCAGGCAATTGATCGTCAAATTGGACCAAGATCTGTCCCTTTTTAACTTTTTGTCCGTCTTTGAAAAGCACCTGGCTGACACGGCCACCCACCTCGGGCCGCAACATCACACCTTGAAAAGAACGCAAACTACCCACGGATTGGGTTTCGTCCACCAGCATGGCTTTTTCAACCTTGGCGACTTCAACGGCAGGCGGCCTTTGGGGCGCGCCAGGAGCAGGGACTGAACCGGGAGCGGCACCAGGCGCTGCACTAGACGCAGCACCCGCCGCTGGAGCTGGCTGACCCGAGCCGGCAGGGGCACTGGCAGCAGAAACCTCCGTCTTTGGCCCTGCAGGTTTATTTTGAAACCACCATCCTGCACCAGAAGCAAGGGCCAGACCGATAAGCGCAATGGCGAGATAAGGTTTTTTGAAAGACATCAATGATTCCGTACAGTACCCAAAACAGTTAGGAAATGTAACAGTTGTTGGGCGACTCTGTATTGGCAAAAACCTCAACGTAAGCTGACCAAAACTCTTGCTTGGGGGGCTCTTGACACAATTTGAGCTTGTCAGCTAATTTCCAGTGGCGCTAGACCCTGCCAAGGACTTGATCGACTCCTAAGTTGGCCAGGGCATCCGCCCTCTCATTGCCTGGGTCGCCGGCGTGCCCCTTAACCCAGCGCCATTCAATTTGATGCCCCGAATTTGCAACCAAAAGGTCTAATTTTTGCCATAAATCGGCATTTTTCACGGGCTGCTTGGCAGCCGTTCGCCATCCCTTGGCTTTCCACCCATGTATCCACTCCGTGATGCCCTTTCGAACATATTCACTGTCCAGAAACAAAGTGACCTTGCAGGGCCGCTTTAAGGCGATCAAGGCCTCAATCACCGCAGTCAGCTCCATCCGGTTGTTGGTGGTTTCTAGCTCACCCCCAAATATTTCTCGAACATGTTCGGCGGAGCGCATCAGGGCACCCCAACCCCCGGGCCCAGGATTGCCTTTGCAAGCGCCATCTGTATGGATTTCAACGTGATTCACATTCACTCTTTCTTTGGGTGCCAGCGTCGCCTTGAATTTGATTTTGTCGCCGAGCCAGCGTCACGGCAGCTTTGGTTTGAGGTCTGCGCTGCTTCCAAGTCGCGCCCAAAATACGTCCGCCCTGAACCTTTTTCACAGCCACAATGACGTAAGCCCCGCCCAAAATGGGCCACCAGTTAGCGCCCAATTTGTCGATGAAAGCCCATCGATCAAACCATTTCGGTTTGTCCAGGGCTGGCCGCCAACAACCAAATTGACTCAGTTTGACCTCAAAGCCCAGCAATCGAAGCCAGTCCCTGAGTCGCCAATAACCGATCAATTCATCACAAGCAGGAGAGCTGAGGCCCTCATAACCCCAGCGCCGATACCATTGAGCGCGCTGGTGGCGCCAACCCCAGAGGCTGGTCGGGTTAAGGCCGGTAATCAACAGATGCCCTTCAGGCACCAAGACCCGCTCGGCTTCCCGCAAACTGGCATGCGCGTCCAAACTCAACTCCAAGCTGTGCGGCATGACCAACAAATCCAAACTGTCGGCTTGGAATGGCAGGGCGATGCTATGGGCTGCAAACTGAAAATCTTGCCCTTCTGGCAAGCCATTGGTTTCTGACAAAGCCAGCCATTGATGGGGCATGCGATTGGCTCGCAAGCCCTTTAACTCGGGCATGCCCAATTGGAGTGCGTGGTAGCCAAAGATATCCGCCACCAACGCATCCATCTGAGATTGCTCCCAGTTCAATAAAAATGACCCTGCTGGCGTTGTGAGCCATTGACGCCAATCTTGCGCCATCGAGGTGGTTTCTATAATAGGAATAGTCATGAACCTGATACCGCTGCCCGCATTCTCCGATAATTACATTTGGCTGTTGCAACACCAAGGCCTTGCTTTGGTCGTTGATCCAGGTGATTCATCCCCTGTGAGCGATTGGTTGGCTGAAAACAATCACAAACTGGACTGCATTTTAGTCACGCATCACCATGGCGATCATACGGGGGGTGTGGCGAAACTTCAGCAAGATTGGGGCGCCAAGGTTTATGGGCCTGCTCACGAAAAATTGCCCTTTGAATACCAAGCCTTAGAACAGGGCCATCAGTTCAACTGGCTTGGTTTGAATTTTCAGACACTGGATGTCCCCGGCCATACTTCGGGGCATATCGCCTATTTCGCAGAACCAGCGGGCCAAGACCCTCTGCTTTTTTGTGGCGACACGCTTTTTTCTGGCGGCTGTGGCCGCTTGTTTGAAGGGACTGCAGCACAGATGCTCCAGTCCATGGATCGGCTGGCCGCACTGCCTGGTGCTTCGCGCGTTTGCTGCGCACACGAGTACACCCTGAGCAATTTGAAATTTGCCAGTGCGGTAGAACCACAGAATTTAGAGCTTCAAAGCTATGCCTTGCATTGCAAAGAACTGCGCGCTCAGAATTTACCCACCTTGCCAGCCAATCTTGCGAACGAATTGCAAATCAACCCTTTCATGCGAACCCGATCGCCAACGGTCATCAGTGCCGTTAAAAAATTTGCACCGCAAGTGAAAGACAATGAAGCAGATATTTTTGCCCATCTGCGACTCTGGAAAAACGACTACAAATGAACCATCACACAAAGGCCAACAGCCTGAAGATCCAGCTAGGTCTTTGCCTTGTTCTATTTTTGACAGCTTGCGCCAATGTTCAGAAACAAGCTGAAGTAAGTCCTGTTGAAGTCAGCCCAACAGCAGAGGCAACGACTGCCGCACCACCCCCAACTCTGCCGCCGCCACCCAAAGTGGCTGTTCCGTTCCAAGCGCCCATCGTCAAGGCCAAAATAGACGAGATCACCGAGCCACCTGCTGACATTTGGGTGCGCATTCGCCAAGGCTTTGCCATGCCCGATCTTGAAAATGATCTGGTGAAAGACCGCGAAGATTGGTACGCTGCGCGTCCCGACTACATGGTGAGAATGACGGAGCGCTCTAGGAAATATTTGTTTCACATTGTTGAAGAACTCGAACGCAGAAACATGCCCACTGAGTTGGCCTTGTTGCCCTTCATTGAATCGGCCTTCAACCCAGAGGCCGTCTCCACAGCCAAAGCAGCTGGCATGTGGCAATTCATGCCCGCTACAGGCAAGTACTTCGATTTGAAACAAAATATTTTCAGGGATGAACGGCGCGGCGTGATTGAGTCGACCCGTGCGGCCCTTGACTATTTGCAAAAACTTTATGGCATGTTTGGCGATTGGCACTTGGCTTTGGCCGCTTACAACTGGGGAGAAGGCAGTGTGGGCCGTGCATTGGCCAAAAACAAAGCAGCCGGTTTAGGGCTGAGCTACTCCGATTTGAGCATGCCCAATGAAACACGCTATTACGTGCCCAAGTTGCAAGCCGTTAAAAACATCATTGCCCAGCCCCAAAATTTCAATGCCCGACTGCCACTCATTCAGAATCACCCCTTTTTCAAATCTGTCGGCATCACGCGTGACATCGATGTGAAATTGGCGGCCAGTTTTGCAGGCGTCAGCATGGAAGATTTCAAGGCTTTGAACCCTTCTATGAGCCGACCTGTTATTTTGGCTGCAGGCACGCCTGAAATTTTGCTACCTTGGGACAACGCGGCAAGGTTCCAACGCAGACTCGAAGAGCATGCACAAAAGCCATTGGCCAGCTGGACGGCCTGGTCAGTGCCCAAGACCATGAAGGTTTCGGAGGCCAGCAAACTGGTCAAAATGACCGAAGCTGAACTGCGCTCTGTGAATCAAATTCCAAGCGGTATGCAAGTCAAACAGGGCTCCACCTTGTTGGTTGCAAGACAAGGCGCACTCGACGCTGACGTCACTGAACATTTGGCAGACAACGCCAAAATTTCTTTTGCACCTGAAATTGTTTTGCGCCGCATCATGGTGAAAGTTCAAAAAGGCGACACCTTGGCCACACTGGCAAGCCGTCATGACGTCACACCCATGAGCATTGCCGCTTGGAATAAATTGAAGATACCCGTGGCACTCAAACCGGGGCAGTCCATTGCCATTCTGGTGCCAACCACCGCCAGCTCCCGCGGCAGTCAAAATACAGGCAAGAAGTCGAGCATCAACCAAGGTGCAAAATCTTCAACGGGCGGATCCAACGCGAAGAAACCCAAAGCCAAATCAAAGCAGCCCGCCCCCAAAACGGGCAAGCCAAACTCCCCCCAGTCTTCCATCAGGAATTGACTTTGCGTTGTGCAATCAGCGCAAATTCATTGGTATAGGTTTTGGCCAAGGTGGTCCAATTGGCTCGATCGGTGCTGACGCGACTGGCTCTGGCACGCCACGCAGTTTGCAAGGCCTCTGTCGAAAACATGCCATCTAAGCTGTAACTGTTGCGCACATTTTCCAAAGCACCTAAGTAAATCGCACGGTCGCCCATCCAGTTGTGAGAGGGCACCATTTTGAGAATATCAGAGGGCCCTGCGGTTTTGAGCCACTGCAATGCTCTGACCACGCCTCTGGTCAAGGTCAATGCAACATCAGGGCGTTTTTGCAAAAACTCACCCTTGCCAAACAAACAAGCTGAAAGCATGGGGCCGCCAAACATGCGCTGCGAACTGAGCAGCGAGCGCGTATCTGCCAAGAGTCGCAATTCGTTTTTTTGTTCCAGGTAATGCATGACAGGATCGATGTGACACAAAGTGTCAACCGAACCCGTTCTAACGGCTTCTACCAAATGACCTGTGGCAGAGCCCAGCTCAATGAACTGAACCTGCTCGGCTGTCAGCTTGGCTTTCAATAGCCACTGCTGGGCTAACCAATGCGTGCCAGAACCTAAAGATGAAATACCCATCTTGATCGATTTGAGATCGTCCAATGACTTCATCGCCAGCGCTTTTCGTGTGGCCAAGCCCACACTGATTTGAGGCGCTCTGCCCTGCAACACAAAGGCACGATAATTTAAGCCACGTGCTTGCAAATCGAGGGTGTGCTCGAAGGCACCTGACACCACATCTGCTTGCCCACTCAAGGCCAGTTGAACAGCTTGAAGTCCTGATTCACATTCAAGCCAATCAATTTGCAGGCCCTCATTTTTGAACAGGCCCAATTGTTCAGCCAAGACCAAAGGCAAATGGAAAAGACTGGTTTTGGCGGCCAGTGCAATGCTGATTTTTTGAGGGGCGACAGCAGCCTGGGCGAAACCAGGCGCCAGCACAACACTGGCCATGACCAATGCTGAAAATTCCCGCCGCCCAAGCTCGTGTAACACGCCAATACCCCTTGAATCGTTCCCATCGATGATGATGAGTTCAGCATACAAAGCTATCGATGTTGGCGCATCGGGAAACATCCCAAGCGGGTAATTACGTAATGAAGAACACTGAGAACTCAGTGGGCCAACCCACTAAGCGCTTAGCGACGATCGACCAAGGCGTGGGCAATGGTGCCCAAATCGACATATTCAAGTTCACTGCCAGCGGGTACGCCTCTGGCCAGCCGAGTGACGCGCAAGCCTCGCTTCTTTAACATTTCAGCAATGACATGGGCTGTGGCTTCGCCCTCACCTGTGAAATTGGTGGCAAGAATAACTTCTTGCACCAGACCGTCATTGCAACGCTCTGACAGTTTGGCAAAGCCGAGGTCGTTCGGCCCAATGCCGTCAAGGGGGCTGAGCTTGCCCATGAGCACAAAGTACAGACCATTGAAAGTAGAAGTTCTTTCAATGGCCGCAAGGTCTGCGGGCGTTTCCACCACACACAGCTGAGTTCGATCCCGCTCAGGGTCAGCGCACATGCTGCAAACGTCGGCTTCTGTCAGGGTGTGGCAGGTGTTGCAATGCTTGACGTTGTCACATGCGTGCTCTAAAGCCTTTGCCAAATGCAGGGCAGCAGTGCGCTCGTGCTGCATCAAATGAAACGCCATGCGAGAGGCGGACTTGGCACCGACTCCCGGCAAAACCCGCAGCGCTTGAATGAGCGCATCTAAAGCATGGGAATTGGGTTTTTGCATGGCTTCTGAAAAAATTTAGAAAGGCAGCTTCATGCCCGGTGGCAAGCCAGCCGTCAACTTGCCCATTTTCTGTTGTGACACTTCCTCAGCTTGTCGAACGGCATCGTTAAAAGCAGCGGCCACCAAGTCTTCCAACATGTCTTTGTCATCTGCCAACAAAGAGGGGTCGATCGTGACACGTTTGACAGCATGTTTACAGGTCATCAAAACTTTGACCATGCCACTGCCCGATGAGCCTTCTACTTCGACAAAAGCCAATTCATCTTGCGCTTTTTTCAAATTGTCTTGCATGGCTTGAGCTTGCTTCATCAAGCCGGCGAGTTGACCTTTGTTGAACATGTTTTTCCTTCCGTGAAATTTAAGAAATAAGCTTGAGTGTGCCGGGTACTATTTTGGCGCCAAAATTTTGAACCATGGCTTGAACCATGGGGTCAGAATGAATCAGTTCTTCTGCGGCTTTTTGCTTTTCAGCCAAATCTGCAGCATTGCGCTGCGCAGGCGAGTCTGTCACTTTGCCAATTTCAACCACCAGCTTGACGGCAAACCCTGCGGCATTCAATGCGGCTTGCAAGCGCTCTCGCGCTGAGCCTTGGTTTAAAGATTCGCTGTCAATTCTCAAATGCCATTGATCGGTATCGCGCGCAATCAATTGCGATTGCAAGGCCAACTCACGCACCAAGGCCGTCACAGCTTCCGAAGCCACCAATTGGCGAACAGTCTGAGTCCAAAAATGGCCCTCCTCCGTGGCGACCAAGACTTTGGGCGCCGTCCTGTCTGTAGGTTCACTGGCTTGA
>Ga0214921_10010133_pt1 | contig 11728 bp, 7 predicted proteins | sample LL1505_MetaG_FD_177992 | JGI IMG/M metagenome (GOLD analysis project Ga0214921, IMG submission 177992) | Freshwater microbial communities from Lake Lanier, Atlanta, Georgia, United States - LL-1505 | ecosystem: Environmental > Aquatic > Freshwater > Lake | place: USA: Georgia | collected 2015-05-28
AAATTCTTATTATATTCGAGAGCTCTTAACAGACGTAACTGCTTTTGCGCATTCTCCTTCGTAGTACATTTTGCAAAAACGCGTTTAGTATTTCGATTAGATACGCGATAGCAATCTTTTTTATTAACTTTTCGGGTTTGATAGGGCATATATATATAAATATTCATATTTTAAATATAAATATTTTAGAAATTAAGGGTGTCTTTTATATATCATATACTGTTTTAAAATTCATACAGAAAGAATAATCCGAGTGATTCATATTTATTACGCGTCCAAAATCATCTAGTAATCGAATACGTAATCGTTGTATATCTACTGGTCCATAATATTGACGTGGTTCGGTAATAATATTAAAATCATTTTCCATTACTAAACTAAAATAAGTCCCTTTTAAAGATATTCGCGCTAATATATTAGAATCAAGCTGTTTTGGATTTACAGAGAGAAACATATTATTACCAGCATTATTAAAATCTTCTACGGAGAGATAAACATAACGAATTCCAGCGGGTTCTATTAATGCTTCTGCATTATATGTTAAACTTCCTTCATAAATAGGCATAATAAATCCAAGATTCCAACCCAGCCTTGTCTTTATATCTGTATTACAAGGTACGCCATTAGTATCTTTGGTAAAATCGAGTTTATAAGAAATCATCGAATTTGAACAACACTCATATTTTGTAGTAATTGTTACTTTTCCTGTACCAGAACCTGCTTCGCTAATATCTAAAAACGCATATAGATTCGAGAAAATATCGTCATTTTCATTAAAAAAACAATTAATTTTATCTAACAAATCTTTTGCATTATAGTTACCATCTGAAATAATAATTTTCTTAGTAGCCTCAGTTAGAGTTCCGTTTTCATCTCGATAATAAACCGTAATATAAAAGAAATTATTACCATATGCTTCCGAAATACCATAAAATGATATAGGTAGTTCGATTGAGGCGAGTTGTGCCGAAACTACACGATTAAGTTTAAATGGTAGCTGTATGATAAAATCGGAGCTATTTGATTGATAATAATTATCTCGAAAACGTGTATCTATAGTTAGACATTTATTGATAATACGGGTTTCTAATGGGTTTAATTTTCCAGAATAATACTCATCTGTTTTCACATAGGTAAATGGTTTCTCAGGCCGTTGAATAATATCGCCTTCTTTAAAATATCTCTCAGTAGGTGCATATGGATAATTAATCGGATCTAATTGTGCATTTTTTGGAATCGTTGTAGGCGCTTGGTGATGATTAATTTTCATAATCAATAGATTTTTCGCCATATCTAAAAAAGCTATTAAATCTCTCTTAAACCGTTTATTTACTGTACCAGAAGATAGAAGCTGTTCTCTAACTGTATAGGCTTTATTATCGATTTGTGTAATATCATATTTTTTATTTTGGAAACCAAAGAATTTTTCGATATCATTTATACTGTAATTATTTATATTCAAATCAAAAGAGTTTTCCATATATTTGAAAGTATATAATTACTTTTTAATTTTAACTCTTTATGAAGTTATTTTTACAAGTGTAAAAAGTAATATAATAATATTATATTATTATATAAATGAATCGAAAAACATATAATATTTTACAAAAAAACCCTAAAAAAAACTATGAAGGTTTGCATTATGCGATTCAGGCAACTGGCGGTTTCCAATATAATATAGATTCTCCAAATATCACTATACAACCATTAACACAGTTCGGAAAATATGATTTTACAAATTCGCTACAGATTCTAGTTAAAAAGGAAAGATTGAATGCTAAAATCGGGATATTTGATATAGAAACACAGCAATTTTCAGAAGATTCAATACATTTATCTATAGATGAACTCCAAATAGACGAAACTGATATAATTTCACTCGGTAATATCGAAACAGTCTATCTAGATTTTAAAAAATATATATATGAATATTTTAATATGAATAAAGCTATACATATTTTCAATGAAAATATGAATATATTAGATCGTTCCGATTTTTATAAAATGCTAAATGATATTCAAGGTCAAATTATTATAGAAGATATTAATTCAATAATGACTACATTATCGCAGCTTAATATTTGTGGAAATCGGGAAAATGTGGATAAAAGAGAAGGATTTATAGAGGGCGATTTATTTTTTATTAAAAATGGATTTTCTATGATGCTATCTCTCGATTATGGGTTAGAGCAGGTATATCAATTTGATATGAGTATCCGATTAGAATAAGTAATGGAAAATAGTAGTAGTATTTTATTTATGATTTATAAGTTAAAAATTAACATTGGGGGTTGTATTAAATAAGTTTTGGATATTATCGACATTTAGATAAGAATTATTCTGCCCATTTGGTTCGAAATTTCCAGGATTCATAACACTATTATTTCCAGAAGTATCATAAAGTTGAGTAGGTGTAGTAAGATTAAGAGAATATGTAGTAACAGAAGGCGTTTTAACATTACCATTATTTGTAATTCTAAAAATAGGTGTTCCGAATAGAGATTTCACTCTCATTATATCGGGCATATTAATATAATTAGCTGTACTATTTAAAGTAGTAGAGAAATTGTAAAATAATAAACTTTTAAGATTATTAATACCTGAAGTTGTCATTGCAGTTAATGTAATACCAATATTTTTAGGTGTAGTGAAAGTTGCATCGTTTACAAAAGTAATAGAGTTTTGGCGAATATTTGAAAATATAGCATCTACATTGAAATTTGGACCAACATTCGAGATACTTGTTCCAGGAATAGCAAAAGAGCAAGTAGAGTGATTTGTTGCAATGAAAAATACTGCATTTAGATTTCCAGCAGTTGCAGCACTGTAATTTGTACCAGTCGTACTATATTTATCAAGAAGTAGTACAAATGAACCATCTTGTAAATGAATAGTAGATTGGTAGAAAGATGCATTTGTTGTTTCAGATGTAGTTAAATCAAAGATTGCAAAGTTGATCGGTGGAGTATTCGCCCAAGGTCCTGCAGATGAACCACTGTAGGTACTAGATTGGCTAGTAGGAGAGATAAATGAATTTCCAATATTTAAAGCAATATTTGGAGAAGGGCTACCTGTGACTCCTGTACCCTGTTGGACATATGAAATATCATATCCAAATTTATTTTTAGTCGCAGTGAAATTTGGATAACTTGGATGTGAACCAATAAGTTGGTCAATCGTACCACGGTAGATAATATTAGATGAAGGTGTTGGTACTACTAAATGGTTTGCTGTTGATGGAGAATAAAATGGTGCGCCAGTATCGATCTCAGGTGAGCCTAAATAATAATATATATTTACATAATTACCGAAAAATTTGAAGTTATGGTTAGATCCAATACTGCCTACTGAGGGCGTGTTATAAGCAGATGTAATAGTTCTACGATTACTTTGTGTGAGAGTAATTCCATTAGTTGTACCTAGTGTTGTACCTAGGACAATTGGATTGGAATATTGCATATTTGTAATATAATAATAAGACTCGACACCAGAAGGGTCTACACGTTGAGTAATATCACTATTATTTACAGTTGTTCCAGGACTTCTATAAGTAAGCTTTAATTGAGGTGGAGTTAATACTGCATAAGCAGTGAATGCTGGTTGTGATTCTGTAAGTGTTTGTTGACTTATTTTTAATCCTCTAATAAACGTATTAATATCAGGTAATCTACGATTATAATTCAAGTTAGTATAAGAATACTGAGTTGGGTCACCTTGTAGATAATCAGTAACTGTACCAGAGTATTGGGAAATTACAGGATAAGGTAATAAATATGTAATTGTAATCGTGTATTTATTCGACAAGATATTTCTGTGGGTCCAACCGAAAAGATGTGGAAGTGAATATGATAATGTAGTAGTATAAGTGAAACGTGTATTATTACTAATATCAATGAGTGACCATTTAATATCTGCTGCTTTAACATCAATTGTAATATGTTCAGAATTAACGTCTAAAAGTGAATAGTTACTTGTTAATTGGAATCCACTAATAGAAATGGTATTTACTCCATTTGTAATTGAATTAATATCATAACTTCCATTCATACCAAGTGCAGGTACTAATTGTGTAAATATACCAGAATTATCACTAATAAAGGTATAGGTAGCAGTTACAGGTGTTCTATTGATATAAATAACATCAGTTCCACCTGCAATATGTGCTGAATTGCTATCCGTATACATATAACCACGGAACTTATCAAATGTCACACTATTTGTATATCTTTCACTATTATTATTTAGTGAACTATGTACAGTAAGGGCAACTGCAGTTGGTACATTATTGATATCATAAGTATAATTGACATCATCAATAAAGAGAAAACTCTTACGGATATCCTCCGAATTATTTAAATTTGAGGAAGCATCAACAAAAGCAACAGAATATTGATCCCGCTCTAATGAAAACGAAATAGTATCATCTTCAGAAGGATATAGATTATAAAAGGTAGTAACATAAACACCATCTGCGATTTTTATATTTAAATTAGTGTCATTTACAATACGTGCAGATACATAATTAGTATAGCTGTTAGTATAGACTGCTGATCCAAGAGCCCCATTACTCAAAGTTGTATCAACTCTAACGAGAGGGTTTAGACAACGGATAATATTGAAATCGTTATTAATAACATTTGATTGACTCATATCAATAATAACAGAACTGTTATAGGAAAGACTTAAACCAGCAGTCGGGCTAAAGGTATTTGATAAAGGTGTTCTAATATCTAAATTTTCATAAGGTAACCACATTGTAGTATATGGGTTAAAATTTGCATCAAGGAATGCACAATGAGATGGATCAGATAAATTAAAATTATATAGATTACTATCGAAAGATATTTGATCACCTGGTTTATTAATACAAGGAATAGTATAGAAAGGTGCATCAATTGTAGCTTGAACTTCAAGTTCTACAGTAAGTGTTCCACGACTGAGTAAAGTTAATGTAGTCTCAGTATTAAAGAACGGATCTGTATCCAATACATTAGTTAATAATGTCTTATTCTCTTCATTTCCTACATAATACCCATATAATCCTGATTTTAAAGTAGAACAAGTATTAGGTGTTACGGTTAAAGTGGTTGAATATTCTGCTCCACGTTGACTGATATCAACTAAGGATAAAGAATTACCATTTATATCTTTATAATATTTCAAGTAAAGATCAGGTAGTTTCTTATCTTCCGCGTCTAATAACTCATAATATGTAATATATTTTGTAATTGTAGGACTATTTAATGAAACGTTTGAGTAAAATGGTAAATGGGGGTCTAAGCTCATATTAAACGTAGTTGTTCTAACAATTTTTTTAATATAATTGGTAGTATTATTTGTAATAGTGTTTGTTACAGCAGCAACATAATCTGTATCACGAGTTTGTGGTATATCAATTTCTGAAAATTGTAAATTAGAATAAGAAACATCATCTGTAAACACTTGAACAGGGACTAATATGGGAGCATTATCATTATTTGGGTCAGGCTGAACATCATTAAAACTAATTGTTACACCATTCTTTACAGATTGAACATTTGTAACAGTTGTGTCAGTAGTGAAAACATAAGTAAAAGATGTATCAACACCTGCGCGCATAAAGAAACAATCATCGCTTAAAACACTAGTTTTACCAGGTTTTGATGTTAATAGATCGTTTTGATTTGTGGATGTTAAATACCAGTTATTTGTAGGATTTAAAGTAGTTGATAAATCACCAGAAATTGTTTTATTTGTTAGGAGAACTTCATATTTATCATATTGTAAAAATGAAAGATCAAGATTATTTGTCGAAATAGAAGATATACTATTTGTAATAGTAATACCACTATAATCAACAATTTGTGTGCTATCAGAAAGTACATCCTTATTAGCGATTGTGATGAATACGATCGAATTACTTAGATCACTCACAGATGAAAGATTACTGTTGAAGAGTAAATTACTATAATTATTTCTGTTAAAACTAGGATCCGAACTAACAATAACAGTATCATTTGAATGTGCTAGATTAGATGAATTATTGCTATAATAATTTGATAAAGCGTTTACGTTTGTTGTTGGAACAACAACTGTTCCAGTGAATTCAACATTAGGAACAATACACATGCACGCATCCAATACATATTCATCGCAAGCATATTGTCCCTGTAAACCATTAAGGGAATTGAAGTCAGCAAGTTCATCACAATTATATAAAACAGAAACACTACTGGAATAAAACCCACCAGTTGCAGTGTACACATCTGCTCGATTATCATATGACTCTGTATAAATAGTAATAGTACCATTTGCATGATTATTACCATCTCCAACAATACTGTCTGGGATATATTCTGCATTCTGCGATAAACTAATTTCATTAATATTTGAACTAGAATCTCGAGCAACTAAATAGACACTTCCATTCGAAAGATCAATATACATATTTCCAGAACCTTCTCTAATACCTGCAGCAAGTAAATCAAAGTTATCTGCTAATTGGCTACCATCAAATGCTGCATAAACACTCTGTTCACTATTATTAATCTTTGTTGTTATATATCCAGGTACATCACCTATTGTGATTTGAACTTTATTACGGCTCAATATAGGAACATTCGATGCATCAGTATCAAATAATGACTCGAAATCAGCAACAGTTGGAGTAGTAATATCACCATTAGAAGAATTCGCAATTGGTAAATTACTAACAGATACATTTTGCGATTGTCCGTTTAATACTACCATACTGGTATCAGCAATTGATTGTTCAATCTTATAAGCAGTAAAGTCAGCAGGGACAAAGTTAATACTCGGGTCAATTGAAACAGTTAAACCATTTCCTCTAAGTGTATTATTATTATTTAAACTTCCATAAATAAATTGATTTGTAGTACCATCTAATTGAGTAATATAACTTCCATCAGCAAAAATATAATTAGGACTTGTGACTTCAGTAAAATACATAGGGTAAGTTGATTCACCAGGAGTATTAATATTTGAGTTTGCAGCAGCAAAAAATAAATCACCGCTATCACGTGTCATATCTAATTTCCAGTAATTATCTACAGTAGATACAGTATCATTATTTGTAGATATATCAATAGCAATACAGGAATTTATATGAGAATTTGAGCCTGCTAATAATTTAATAGTATCATTCGCCCCTTGAGCGAATGCATAACTATAGGTTGACCCTGGGAAATTTGAAGGAGCTCCACCACCAATACTGTAATCAAATTTCATAATCATATTTTCAGAATCTATAATATCGTCATTATTATTGATCATAATATCTGATAAAGCACTTTTTCCAGTGATTGGTCTTACACCAGCAGGTAATGAGCTATTGGAGAGATCAACAGGTTTGACATTTCGTATTAAATTATAACATAATAGTTGTTCAAAACTAGCGTCAGATATTCCACTAGAAACCGAACTCTTATGTGTAATTCCAACTGTATCGAACAAATCGCGATTCACTAAAGTTAATGGAAATGACATTATATACTATAAAAATATATAAAAATTTTTATTGAGGATTTTTTAAACGCTTTTTATAGTTTTATAGGATAAATAGGATATTAATATTTATAATATTATTAGTTTATAAAAAGTATTTACTTATGCATATGGTTGAATGAAATTTGTTTCTAAAATTGTTTTTATAAGTTGTAACTTTGTGATATCAAATCCTAAACCTTCTTCGGGAATTCCAAAAAAAGAAATATAATAACTGAATAGTGGTGATAATGTGAATTTTTTTTTAAACTGATATTTATTCATATCAGTTTCAGATAATGTAATAGATATATTTTCATTTTTTGTTGATAATATACTATCTATTTTATTTTGTAGAATCATATTTCGAATATTAGATTCAATATTTTCTTTTTTTATTCCTAAAGCAGTAATCATAGCATTTAATCCATATTCTGTAATTTTTAACAGTAAGTAAATATTTGTATTTTTTGTTTTTACTTCTAAATTAGATAATATATTTAATAAATCTATATATTCGTCATATGTTGGTGATTGATTCATTAAATTTATATCTAAAAAATGTTGTAATTGATTGTTTTCTTCTATAGTAAATTTCAATTCATTATTATAAAAGGGGATAGTAGTATTTCTAACAGGGTTGATAATCGATTTATCATAACTATTTGGGTTACCAAAAATAGATTTACTATACATTATATGTTATGAATACTATATAATGTATATATTAACTATTTCCTAAAATAAACTTTTTCCACTGCTTCGCTATTTGGAACAGAGCTAATTATTATATTTTATTGAATTACTATCGATTCGTTTAATAGTTTGTTTAATACTTTGGAAATTACAAGGTACAGGCATAAAACCATATTTTGAATTACATATGGATGCAGTAGGTCCAGTAGGTCCAGTAGGTCCAGTAGGTCCTGTAGGTCCAGTAGGTCCTGTAGGTCCAGTAGGTCCAGTAGGTCCAGTAGGTCCAGTAGGTCCAGTAGGTCCAGTAGGTCCTGTAGGTCCAGTAGGTCCAGTAGGTCCTGTAGGTCCAGTAGGTCCAGTAGGTCCTGTAGGTCCAGTAGGTCCAGTAGGTCCTGTTTGATTTCTTCTAGGACAACACCAATTTTTAGGTTTTGTATCTCGATTACATTCATCTATTGTTCCTGTTGTTCCTGTTGTTCCTGTTGTTCCTGTTGTTCCTGGTAATTCAACTAAATCTGTTGTAAGTTGTTGTGTATTATCTATTATAAATGGTACCGTTGAGTAAGTAATATTATTTTTATTAAAATTTTGATTTTGTAATGAAATATTATTTCTAGAAATACTTACTTTAGCTGTAGATTGCTGGTTTTTTTCTATTTCTTTTATTTTTAATCTATATTTTTCTAATTCGTCTTCTAAAATTTGTATCTGTCTTATCTTTTCGTGATCTTCACGCTGTTTTAATTCTTCATTACGTTTTTCTTGATTATTATTTATTATAGGAACTTGTCTAGATAAATTCATAGTTTGTATAGCAGGTCGAACAACACTAGGGGGACTTGTAGACATATCAATTAATTTAATAAATAGTGGTAAGCGTACTGTTCGCTGTATTGTTTTCATAGTAGTAATTGTTTCTTGACTAGAATAACCATTATCGTAATTAGTTGTATTATTTAATAACTCTAAATATTTTATACCAAGTTTATTTAACTGCATATATTCAGATTCAATATTTAATGATAATTGAATACTTATTCCATAGGGAACAAATAATAAATCACCATCTAGAAAACCATCTTTTGGTAACATATCTGCTCTATTTCCAAAAAAATTTAATTTACAAGAATCGCGCAGAATATTATTGATACCATTGATTGTAATAGATCCAAATAATTCATTATAGGAACCATATGAATTTATATTTATTTTTGTTAATAATTCTATAAAATCGGATTTATTAAACTGTCCGCCATTAATATCAAATTCCTTTTCTAAAATATAAATACAAGAAAATCCTTCTTCATAACTTAGAAACTTATTTACATAATCAATAAATTCTGAATATAGATTTTCAAATTGTCCTATACTATTTATTTGATCATCATTAATTGCTGGAATAAATTCATTTGCATAAATAATAACAGAATCTAATGGAAATTCATTTGTATTAATATCAAACGTAGAGGATATAATATCAGTATTTTGTTGGTTTTTTATAATGCCTAACTTCGAATTAAATAATGCAACATCTAGTAAAATTTGTACTGAATCCGTTACATTATATTTTGCAATATTTTTTACAGTATTTAATCTTATTTCAGAAACAATATTATCAATAGAAAACCCACCAGTAGCAGAGATAGTTGTTTGTATCCCAGAATAAACGTGTTTTTTATCTATTGATTTTGCATAATTATTTGGTATTGTTTTATACATGGAATTATAAAATTATATATTTATATATATTAATAAAATATGTCGATAGCAACCTTAAAACGAAAAACGAATACACAATATAATAATAGTGTTGGGCAAGGATTTTCATTAAATGGTACTAGGCGAAGTCAAGGCTGGATAGGTCAGGATACATTAGGCCGTAGTTTCCCAAAGACATTAATGAAAGGTAATGTAGCAAAAGGTCACGGTGGATATTATGGTACATACCAGCAAAATGGTATTATTTCTTCCGCAATTAATTCGCTAAATGACCCTAAAGTTATTAAATCATCTGTATTAGATAATATTGGAATGATTCGCACCAAATATCGCTGGGTATGGCGTCCACAACCATTTAGTACTACAAAACAAGATACTTCCCGTACTACGAGGGATCAATCTCATTATATTACAAGTCTTTCTGCTACGGTATCAAATTTAATTGATGCATCGTATTCCACTTTTATAGATCAAAAACGTTCTTACTATTGTTGTGATATATCTAATATACCTAGAGAAGCTCGTCCTAGACCAAATCATAGTTATTTACCACAAGCTATACAAACACGTAATCCTGGTAATTATACAAAAACCAATATGAGTCGTCCTGAAAGGAATAATCCAGTAATGGGTATTTTAGGCGGTAGATATGTAAATTTCGTACTACCACAATCGAGTTATATTACATATCTTGATAATCAATGTACACCTAGAGATTTATCTTTAAATTTTACTGTAAACTGTACTCCTAAACCAATGCAGCAAAATTTATTACAAACAGCTCTTATTGGTGGATTTCGAAGGTTCGGATAATAAAATTGATATGAAAAATAATAGTATATCCAAAATATACTATTATCCAATGAATACTAAGGTAAAAAAATCAGTGGTTCTTCCAAAACAGGTTGTTCTTGATAGGTCCTTACCTGTTTTAACTGCAGAGGAAGTAGAATATTTAGATTCTCTCGATGTAAAAGAAAAACAAGCTTATGAAATCGCAAAATCACATCTAGGATCAACGTTTCATCTAATGAAAAGCAATGGATTTATCGAATGGAAGAAAACTAAGATTATTCCTTCTTAGACTTTCGTTGTTTATAAGATAACCAATTCATACCACTATCTATACCATCTAATAATACAGATGCAAATCCTTGAATAATATTTCGATTTGAAATATTTATTTTTTGACAGGGAGAGAAGTTACGCATATTTCCTAGATAAATAAATTTATTACGTAGTTTATCCTGGTTATGACTCTGATTATTATTATTATTATTATTATGAGCTTGATTATTCTGTTTCGGTTTCATAAATGGTGAATTATATTTATCTTGCGTATTTGGATGTATATCTACTAATGATTGTATTTGTTTTTTTTCATCAACGAAATATATTCTAAGTGGATTTTTCGTATCGTCTGGTAATATAAATTCGTCGATAAAGAATTCAGTACATCGATATGTGATAACATATTTCATTGCTACTGTATTTAATATATCATATGAAATCACATTTTGGTCACTATAATATGCAAACCCTAATTTATATGGGTCATAATACATAGTAATATTACCTCTTGGTGTATTTACTATTAAAATACGGGTTTTCCATATCTGTTCCAAATCAGTATTTTGACTTTTCATATATTCAATAAATTCGGATTTTTTATAAAAAAGTGAATCAATATTCGAGGATTTATCAGTAGATTCACTAGTAATATATGTTAAAAATTTGTATTTATTATTCTCTAGAAATTGCTGTTCTTCTGAAAGAATAGTATTATTATTTTCCGACTGTTCATTCCAAAACCAATTATTTATTAGTAGAA
>Ga0214921_10010135_pt1 | contig 11727 bp, 8 predicted proteins | sample LL1505_MetaG_FD_177992 | JGI IMG/M metagenome (GOLD analysis project Ga0214921, IMG submission 177992) | Freshwater microbial communities from Lake Lanier, Atlanta, Georgia, United States - LL-1505 | ecosystem: Environmental > Aquatic > Freshwater > Lake | place: USA: Georgia | collected 2015-05-28
TGAAAAACGTGACAAAGGTTGGCTCGTCACCGCCCCGCTGCCCGCCGGAACCACCGCGTGGTTTGTGAATGCCCGCAGTGGCGAACTCACCGCAAGTTCGGATTACCAAGAACGGAAATAACTAACTATGAAAACAAACATCACACTCCTCACCGCCCTGCTGCTGTCGCCGCTGTCTGCGCTGCACGCTGCCGAACCATCGAAACCGAACATCATCTACATCCTCGCTGATGACATGGGGTATGCCGACCCAGGGTTCATGGGCTGTGAGGACATCAAGACCCCGAACCTAAAAAAACTCGGGGAGACTGGCACGATCCTGAAATCGTTTTACGCCCAGCCCGTCTGTTCGCCGACGCGTGCGGCGTTAATGACGGGTCGCTACGCGGTCCGCACCGGCGTTTACACCGTCATTCCGCCCAACGCTAAATGGGGGTTGCAACTGGAGGAACGCACGCTGGCTCAGGCGTTGCGCGAGGCTGGGTATGAGACTGCCATCGTCGGTAAGTGGCACCTCGGCGAATTCCAGGAAGGCTACCGGCCCACCAATCGCGGCTTCGATCACCAATACGGCCTCTGGTTCGGCATGATCGACTATTTCACGCACATGAGCGGGAAAAAACTCGACTGGCACCGCAACGATCAGCCATGTGACGACCAGGGTTACTCGACGCAACTTCTCGCCAAGGAAGCCTGCCGCATCATCCGCGAAAAGAGTCCCGACAAACCGCTCTTCCTCTACTTGCCTTTCAATGCCGTTCACAGCCCGTTTCAGGCGCCGGAGGAATATCTCAATGCCTACACCAACCTCAAAGGCGGGCGCCGTATTTACGCGGGGATGTGCGCGGCGATGGATGAAGCGATCGGCCAGGTCCTCGCCGCGCTCGACGAGAAAAATATCCGCGACAACACGCTCATCATTTTCTCCAGCGACAACGGCGGCCCCATGCCCGGTAGAGTCACCTCCAATGGGCCGCTCCGTGCCGGCAAGGGCACCATCTACGAAGGCGGTGTCCGCGTCTGTGCCAGTGTCAACTGGCCCGGCCACATCCCAGCTGGTGCAGTCACCAACGAACCGCTTCACGCTGTGGACTGGTTCCCGACGCTGGTGAAACTCGCCGGCGGTTCACTCGACCAGAAACTCCCGCTGGATGGTCGTGATATCTGGCCGGTGTTGACGCAAGGCGCAAAGTCGCCGCACGACACGCTGTTGCTTTGCGGCACGGTTCCTGAGTGCGTCGCCCTCCGTGCCGGTGACTGGAAACTCCTGTTGAATGCCAAAGAGAAAGACGCCGAGGAAGCTCCCGCCGATGAATCGGGGGGGGATAAAGTGGAGTTATACAATCTCGTCACCGACATCGGCGAACAAAAGAACCTCGCTGCTGAACAACCGGAGAAAGTGAAAGAACTTATTGCCCAGATTGATGCCGTGATGAAGGCCGCCTTCGCTCCTGGCCAAGACACGACCACTCAACGCAAAAAGCAGAAATAACATGAAGACAACCATCAAAATCGCAATCCTCACCGCCCTGCTGCTGGCGCCGCTGGCGGCGCTGAGCGCTGCTGCCTCGTCCGCAGCGCCAACGAGTCAAGGCCGGATGCCCTCCTTCTCCTGGGACCGTGTGCCACGTTATATGCACATACGAAAGGACACGGCGTTTACCGCCGACGTGATTCGATATCTGGCTTCCTTTCCATTGGTTACTTTTGAAAAGCTAACTGTCAGATTCGCGACATCCACCCGGGAGTTCAGATAAATGATATTCATAAGAAATCATCGTCAATCATCGCTAAGAGGCTTTACCCTCATTGAGTTGCTTGCCGTCATCGCCATTCTCGCGGTTCTTGCCGCGCTGGTGATGACGTTTTCCCGGAGGATGATCTCCTCCTCACACTCGGCCACCTGTATCTCAAACCTCAGACAGCTCAGCAGCATCATCACGGTAGCCGCCTCAGATTATGGCTACTACCCCGTAGTCCAGGACCCTAACAATCTGGGACTACAAACTCAGGCCAACGCTATCGGCTTGAAGTCGCCGTTCATGTCGTGTCCTGCTGCCAGGTTTCATGGGGCTGTGACTAAGCCCGGGCCAGGCTTCGGCAACACGATGTCGGCCTATGGGATGAATCCCATTGTCATGCCCTACGCCTCCTCCCCCGGGTCTATAGTGCGACCCACCCAGATTAGTCGTCCCTCGCAGGTGATCTTGGCCGCAGACGGCGCCCAGATGGAGAACCCCTATCCCAGGGCCCTCGGCTACTGCGCGAGGTGGGCTGTGATACAAACTGGCCAAGTGGAGAACGCAGAGAAGGAAGTGACCGAGGCTATTGTTGCGCCCAGCGGCTTTTGGGGCGATGAGTCGCAACTTCCACTCCGCCATAACGGAAAGGCCAATGTTGTCTTTGTCGATGGGCATGTGGAGACCATTCGCCGTTTGGGCGATCTCAAGGAGAAGAATTTTTACTGGAACTATTGAGCAATCCCTCCCGGGTATCCTCAAAAATGACGATACCTAGTTTGCAGAAAAACAGCCAATTTCTCCTCATGTTTCCCAATCCGGATCGCTTCGCCCCATCATTACTGCGAATTTCTCTCTACAATTTTGTAGCCTTGTCTCTAACCGCTATGGCCAGTGAGCCCTCCACTGCCAGTGTGGTGGATCAAGTGTCCGCATCTGTGTCCCAAGCACCACGCACAGAGAGAAGGCCCGGTCTTCCTCAACACGAATCCCTCTACTGGGAATACCAAGGCCGCGCACTGCTTCAGCATCCATGGAAGGTCGTTAAGAACGACCTTGCGCAGGAGGACTCTTACGAACTCTACAACCTCACGGACGACCTGAGCGAAACCAAGGACATTGCCGCCGCTCATCCTGAGATCGTGGCCGAGAGGTCTGCGAAGCTCGATAAAATCTGGAAGGACGGAAAGAAGAAGGAAACTCCGGAAACCAAATGAAAACCGCCCTCAGACTCCTCGCCGCCCTTTATCCCAAAAGCAAATTCCTTGCAATCCTGATGGATATGAAAAGACTATCGAAGACAATGATTCGTCAGGGAGTCATTGTCCTTTGCTTCCTGGTCGGTGCCGGCCACCTGCGGGCTGACGTCGCTTCCCTACAAGCCTCCCTCAACGCTGCCCAAGGAAGTGTGTTTCTCAGCGACGGCACCGCCGCCCCCGAGGAAATCGTTCTGAGTCATACCGTCAAAGCCGGGGAAATTCACTCGACCCTCACCAACCGGGGAACCAAGTTCGTTAGAATCAGCGAGGTAGTGCTGTTTGATGCCCCTCACACCCTGCCCGCCGAGACTCGCCTCTATGGTGAAGGTTTTACCAAGCTTTCGCAGACTGCGGGCACCTTCGCCAAACCGCAAAACATCGGTGACTTCTCGGACCACAAGCACTATCGCATTCCTGCGCCTCAGGGGCTTTTCACTGTTTACAACATGCTTTCCCTTGCGCCGGAGAGAGACAAACGCCTGCTCCTGGCCTTCACCTCGTCCCAACGCTTCGCCGGACGCTTCAGCTTCAATTCCGAGCGCCTGCGAGTTTCCCAGGATTTGGAAAATCTCGAACTCCCACCCGGCAAATCTTTCACTTTGGAAAGCATGTCCGTCGAATCCGGCACGGATCGGGAAGTGCTTCTCGATCAACTCGCCCGCCGCCTCAACAACAACCATCCGCCCCTCAAGCACAATCCCATTCCCTGCGGTTGGTCGTCGTGGGTCTGCTTCGGCCCCGGCGTCACCTCGAAGGACGTCGCTTCCAACTCCGCGTGGATTAAACATAACCTGCCCGCACTCAAGTATGTGCAGATTGATGATGGCTATCAACCGTGGATGGGCGATTGGCTTGATACCGGAAAAGCCTTTGGCGGTGGCGTGCAAAACGTCCTCAAACAAATCCGCGCCGATGGCCTTGAGCCCGCCCTCTGGGTCGCCCCATTCGTGGCCAGCCCCGAGTCCAAGCTTTTCAAACAGCACCCGGATTGGTTCATGAAAGACGCCGACGGCAAACCGTTGCGTTCGGACAAAGTCACTTTCGGCGGTTGGCGTCTCGGACCATGGTATGCGCTCGATGCCACCCACCCTGATGCCCAAAAATGGCTTGAGGAAACCTTCCGCACCATGACTCGCGATTGGGGGGTCACCTATTTCAAACTCGATGCGAACTACTGGGGTGCCATGCACGGAGCCAAGCTGCACGATCCCGCCGCCACCCGCATCGAGGCCTACCGCAGGGGCATGCAAGCCATCCTGCGCGGCACCGGAAACAGTTTCATCCTCGGTTGCAATCACCCGCTTTGGCCCTCGCTTGGCCTCATCCACGGCTCCCGCAGCAGCATGGACATTGCCCGCAGTTGCAAATCCTTCATGGATACCGGGCGCGAAAACCTCTACCGATCCTGGCAAAACGGCAAAATTTGGACCATCGACCCGGACTCCCTGCTGCTCGGTGATGCCACCTCCAAGGATGTCATGGGACCCGATGGCAAACCTGTCACCACCGGCAATGTCACTTTCGACAACCTGCTTTTCCACGCGACGCTTCTCCGCGCCACGGGAGGTATGCTGCTCAGCGGCGACGACCTCCCCAAGCTCACACCAAACCTCGTTTCCATCCTCCGCAAAGCCGTGCCGCCTACCAAAGGTGCATTTCGTTTCGCCGATGAATCCTTCACCACTGGACGCTTCACTGATGGCAACACCGAGTGGATCGCCCTGCTCAACTGGGACGACGTGCCCGTCAAGCGGGTCATTGAGTTCAAGGGTAACAAACACATCGCGGAATACTGGACCGATAAAGACTTGGGCAGCCACGAAGGTAGTATCGAAATCCCCGCCATGCCCCCGTGTTCCGGCATGTTGCTCAAGCTGGATTGACCTCTCATTTCTACAGACCACCTGCAATCCATCACCCCTCTTTTTCCCCGCCACCGGCTCTTTCAACGCCCTTCATCCAAAAGCAAATTAATTCACCCACATGAAATCACACATCCTCGCCGCCCTGCTACTCGCTCCGCTGGCATTTTCGGCACAACAACCTCAAGCCGTTGCCTCCGTTGATAAGGACGGGCGCTCGGTGTCGGTGACGGCTTCAGCGTTTGCGGTTTACGCATCAAAGTTCTCGGCCACGGTCGAAATTAACGGCAAGCGACGCGACCTTTCCTCGACTACCGGCTCGCTTCAGCCCGCCGTCCATTCGAAGGAGTCCACGCCTTATGGCGAGGCGAATGTGGTCACCTCAACGATCCATTTCGAACCGGAGCAGCTTGATCTCATGCTGCGGCTCGGAGAGGTTCCCGGAGTGCCCGTCGTCCTCTTGCAGGCGGGCATTCGCAATAGCGGTAAACAAGCGATTAAGCTCATCAGCGTCACTCCCGTGCAGTCAGAGTTCACGGTGGAGGGAGATCCCGCAGACTGGCTCATTACGCGATTGGTAGGCACCTACAAAGAAGCGCCGGGAATTGTCTGTTCATTGAGCAACGCCACGGCGCCGTTGGAAATAACCGAAACCGGCGGATGCTACCGGCGGGACGGTCAGGGTTTTCTTTTGGCTCCCGTGGGCGAACCGATCGCCTTTCTCAAATCAACCTTAAGCCAGGCCGGAAAGGGTCGTGCGTCGCTCGGCATCGTTTCGGAGATGAGCGGTGTGTTGGTGGATGCCGGCGAAACGCGTTGGGGGCAGCAAGTGGGGTTGTTTATGGAGCAGCCTCATGCCGCTCTGGTGCGGCAGGCCGACTGGGTTGCCAAGACGCATCACGCGCGAACTGGCAAGGGGGCCTTGCAGGGGTGGTGCAGTTGGTATTTACGAACCAGCAAGATCACAGGCGAAGATGTTCTTGGCATCGTTGACGCAGTGAAGCAAGCACCCGATCGCTTAAGGCCGGAGGTCATCCAAATTGATGATGGCTATCAAACGTTGGAAGGCGTCTGGGATGCCAATGCCAAATTCTCCGAAGGGATGCCCTTCTATGCTAAAAAAATAGCCGAGACAGGTGCACGACCCGGACTGTGGATGGCGATTACCATGATTGCTCAGCAAGCACCGTGGCTGGCAGACCCCGCGAATTTGGAAGCGGTCCGGGGACAAAGCTTCAAGGAAAATCAAGGAGGAACGCGCCAGCCGGTGGGTTGGCTTGATCCCACCCATCCACGCGCCAAAGCCTACATTGCCGACCGGATCCACCATGCGGTGGAGAGCGGATTCACCTATCTGAAACTCGACTTCAACAATGTCGGCGGCGGTAACTGGTATGAAAAGAAACGGACCTCTTTTGAAATCCTTCGAGATCACTATACCAACATCCGCCAAGCGGCTGGGGAAGGAACCTACATACTGTTCTGCAACGAGTATCCAAACCGGGCAACGGTCGGACTCGTGGACGCCAGCCGCACCAGTCAGGATTCAGCCCGAGGCGGGGTCCGTAACTCCATGGGTCAGGTGCTCCGTTCTTACGATCTCAATGGCCGATGGTTTGCCGTGGATAACGACTGTTATTACTTGGCGAACGACGTAAAAGGAGCCGGCAATATTGCAGGTGGCTGGCCGACGATAAGGACCTACGCCAGCATGATGGGCCTCTCCAGCGGCGCCGCCTTCACTTCCGACCTGTGGAACTGGGATGGTTTTAAACCGTATCTGCGCATGACCGAAATCATGACTCCGCCGGCCAAGGAGCGCTCCGAGGTTCTCGATCTCTGCACGGCTGAAGAGTGGCCCCGCCTTCTGGGCAAGGTCCAGCGTCCGTGGGGCAACTGGGCGGTGGCTCTCTTGTGGAATCCGACAAAACAGGAACAATCTATCCCACTGGACTTTGCCAAAGCGGGGCTTGATCCGGAGCACCGGTATGCGGTCTGGTCTTTTTGGGATAACCGTTTTCTCGGCATCGCCAAAGGTCAGTGGGTAACACCCGCACTACCGGCCACCGGTTGCCAGCATCTTGTTTTCACCGATCTCGACAGCCAGCCTGATCGACCGGTGGTCATCGGCTCCAGCTTGCACATCTTCTGTGGCGCGGCTGAGATCAAGAATGTCAATTCTACCCCGACCAGTATTGACATCGAACTGACCGATGCCGGCGCCCGCGAAGGCGATCTGTTTGTCTATAGCCCCAAAGCGCTCGCCGCCAAGAGTGCCACCGGCTGCACCGTGAAATCAGTCGAAGCCGCTGGGGAAAATGTCTGGAAGATCCACCTCGAAGGCCGTGTAAGCCGCAATCCGCAGAAGATCAACTTGAGCATCGCAAACTAAACATCACAACACACACTAAAATAGAACATCATGAAATCACACCTCCTCACCGCCCTGCTGCTGGCTCCACTGGCCGCACTGAACGCCGCCGATACGCCGAAGCCCGCGAACAAACCGAACATCATCTTTATCATGGCCGACGACCTCGGCTATGGCGACCTCGGATGTTACGGTGCAACGAAAGTGAAGACGCCTCATGTGGATCGCCTCGCGTCCCAGGGGTTACGATTTACCGACGGCCATTCGTCCGCAGCAACTTGCACGCCTTCGCGCTATTCCTTTCTCACTGGTGAATATGCCTTCCGCAAGCGGGGCACCGGCATTGCCTCCGGCAATGAAGGCCTGATCATCGAACCGGGCCGGACCACGGTGCCGGCGCTACTGAAGCGCGCTGGTTACACCACGGGCATTGTCGGCAAGTGGCACCTCGGTTTGGGCAAGAAACCCACCGACTACAACGGCGAGATCAATCCCGGACCGCTGGAAATAGGTTTCGATTACGCCTGGATCATCCCTGCCACCGCCGACCGAACCCCGTGCGTTTGGGTTGAGAATCATCGCGTCGTGAATCTTGATCCGGCCGACCCGATCAAGCTCGATTATCGCGTGAAGCGCGGCGAGCCGCGCTCGTTTATCAACGGCATCCCGCGTCTCGGTGAACAAACCGGCGGCAAGGCGGCGCTCTGGGACGACGAGAATATATCCACCGTCATCGCCGCCAAGAGCTGCGAGTTCATCGAACAACACAAAGACCGTCCGTTCTTCCTTAAAGTGTCGACGCATAACATCCATGTCCCACGGGCTCCGAATCCGAAGTTCCTGGGCAAAAGCGAGTGCGGTGTGCGCGGCGACACGATCATGGAATTCGACTGGACGGTGGGCCAGGTGCTCGACACCCTCGATCGGTTAAAACTTACCGATAATACGCTGGTCATTCTCACCAGCGACAACGGCGGCACGCTTGACAATAACGGGCCGGATACCGTGCATGGCATTGGTTCCTTGGAAGCGAACAATGGCCACCTCTATAATGGAGTGCTTAAGGGCGGGAAAGGTTCGGTTTTTGAGGGCGGCACGCGCTTGCCGTTTATCACGCGCTGGCCGGGCCATGTTCGATCCGGGGTGTCCGACGACCTGATTTGCCAGGTGGACATGCTGGCCAGTTTCGCCGCGTTGACTGGACAAGCACTCGCCTCGGCGGACGGTCCCGACAGCCTCAATGTATTACCCGCACTCCTCGGCCAAAAGAGCGACAAGCCCTGCCGTGAATATTTGGTGGAGCAGAACAACGATGCCAGTTGGGTTGGGTTTCGCAAAGGGCCATGGAAGCTGGTGCTCCCCGACAAGGGAGCGAAGGTTCAAGGCGAACGACCCAAGCCCGAGGTCGAACATCCGGCCGAGGTGGTGGCCAAGAAGGATTATCCGTCCGAAAAGATGAAACTCTTCAACCTCACGGACGACCTGGGCGAAAAAAAGGATATCGCCGGTGCGCATCCGGAGATCGTGGCCGAGATGTCTGCGAAGCTCGCTGAAATCATGAAGAGCGGAAAGTAGAACAGAACCACTGAAACAAAATGAAACACACACTCACATTATTAATTACCCTCCTGCTGTCGCCGCTGGCCGCGCTGCACGCTGCCGACTCACTTACCCCTTACACGGCTGACAACGTGCCACAGAACGTCGTGGATCTATGGAAGGACGTTGATGCTCGCAAAGACGCACTCGAAACGAAGGTCGTGAAGGAGTGGAGGGAAGACGGCGTGGTCTGCCGCTACGTCACCTTCAAGGTCGGCACGTTCAAAGGCGCGGACTCGCGGATTGCGGCTTTCTATTGCTTTCCCGAGGGCGCTAAAAATGCGCCTGCATTTGTGTATGCACATGGCGGTGGACAACGCGCGGATCGGGAGCGCGGCCTCTATTTTGCCAAACAGGGTTATGCCACGGTGGACATCAACTGGGGCGGCCGCGAGATGGTCGAGGGGATTAACGAGAACACGGACTGGGGGAATGTCGATCCCAGCCAAGGACCACAATTCTATCCGAAGGCGTTTCGTCGTGGGAAAAGTAATCTCCTGCCGGACGAGCACACGATTGATTCGGTGGTTAGTCCGCGGAATGGAAACTGGTTCTTGCTGACCTATGCCGCCCGCCGGGCGATCACCTTTCTTGAACAACAACCGGAAGTAGATCCCGAGAAGATCGGATTTACTGGTTTCTCGATGGGTGGCAACATTACCTCGTATGTTGCCATCGATTCGAGGCTGAAAGCGGTGGTGCCCATGGTCGGTGGCACGGGATTCATCTCCAGCGAGTTCCCCGGAATAGCCCACAACCGGCCAAGCGCTGCCCCCTATAGCGGTCACGTCGAGTTGTTCGCCAACACCATGGAATCGCAGTCCTACTATCCACATGTCAAAGTCCCCGTGCTTCTGCTGACGGCATCGGACGACTTTCACGGGATTGTTGACCGCGCTTACACGTGTATGGACTTACTGCCACATAAAGACTGGCGGGTCAGTTTAAAGATGCATTTCAGCCACAATCTTGGGGCGGAGCAGTGGATCATGATCAATCAATGGTTCGACAAATACCTCAAAGGCGAGCCCATCAACATCCCGAAGACCGCCGAGTCGAGCCTCGCGCTGAAGACGGAGACCCAAACCGCTGTGTTCACCGTGAAGCCTGATCAGCCCGGTCAACTCAAGGCACTCGACATCTACTACAGCTATGACCCGAACCCGCAGTCACGCTTCTGGAAGCTCGCGACCAGCGTGCAACACGAGGGGGACACCTGGTCCGCGAACCTGCCGTTGCATGCCGGTCTGCCTCTATTTGTCTTTGCCGACTGCACCTATCCGCTCGGCACCGAACGCGAATCCTTCGATGGCAAGACTTCCACCTATACCATCACCTCCAGGGAGCAGGTGCATCTGCCCACCGATTGGAAACTGGAAAACTTGAGGGCCTTGGCCACCAGTGATGAGTTCTTGCCATCCTTTGAGCGTGGCTGGGGCGATTCTCCTACTGGTGGAGTCATCACCTACAAGTTCCGCGACCCCGAGATGAGACTGCCCGGCAAAGACCGCGCACTGCGGCTGACGCTGAACGGCGTCACCGATAGCTATGGCGTGCGATTCCGTATAACGAAGAACCACTACCTCACAAACGTCAAAGCACCGCAGCAGGATTACGTGGCAAACGTCTTAATCAAGCCTGGTGACACCAAGGTCGTCGTTGGCCTCGCTGATTTCCTCGATTCCAAGAAGCAAACCATGCCGGACTGGAGCAACATCTCCACCCTCAGGCTGGATGTCATACAAAATGGAAAGTCGATACCCCTGAAGGGTAATCCCATGCTCCAGTCACTTGATTGGACGGCTGCGAAGGTGGAGAGATAGCATGACCTCCGTGCGACACTCGCTAATTGTCATTGCTTCGTTGTTGCTTTCGCACGCGGCGGCGCTTCAAGCCGCCGATACGCCGAAGCCTAGCGGCAAATTGAAACCCAACATCGTCATCATCCTGGCCGATGACTTGGGGTATTCGGATTTCGGCTGTTACGGGGGAGAAATCGACACTCCGAACATTGACCGGCTGGCACAAAACGGAATCCGTTTTTCAAGCTATTATAGCGAAGCTAAATGCAACCCGAGTCGTCAGCAGTTACTCACCGGAAAGTATGCCCTCCGCGCTTACAGCGGCCTCGACGCGACGATCGCAGACTGCCTCGCCCAGGGGGGATACTCGCGCTTCATGGCGGGAAAATGGGACATGGTGGCCGATAAAGGAGGCGACTCCCGAAAGGCACCACAGGCGCGCGGCTTTGAGCATTTCTTTGGCACGCCAATGGGCTGCGGTAGTTATTTTGCGCCGATCAAATTGACGCGCGATGGCGAGCCTGCCGAACAGGAGTCGCTGGCTCCTGGCTTCTACTACACGGATGCGATCACCGACAATGCGGTGAAATACATCAACGACGCGCCGCAGGATAAGCCACTATTTTTGTATGCGGCTTATACGGCCCCGCATTGGCCGCTGCATGCGCGGGAGGAGGATGTTGCCAAATACAAAGGGCGCTTTAAGGACGGGTGGGACCGCCTTCGCGAAGAACGATTGGTCCGCATGAAAAAAATGGGACTCGTCGGCGCCGATGTGCCCCTTTCTCCTCATGAGAAAAAAGTGCCGACGTGGGAGAACGAAAAAAATCCGGAATGGAAGCAGCGGCTCATGGAGGTCTATGCCGCGCAGATTGAATGCATGGATCGAGGCGTGGGCCGCATCCTGGAGGCACTCGACAAAACGGGGCGGCTTGAGAATACGTTGATCATCGTCACCAGCGACAACGGCGCGTGCGCGGAGGAATACTCGCCCGATCGCCCGGGCATTTATCTCAACGAGCAGACCCGCGATGGCCGTCCGCTGCGGGTGGGTAATCTTCCCGAAATCATGCCTGGGCCGGAAGATACCTGGCA
>Ga0214921_10010136_pt1 | contig 11727 bp, 14 predicted proteins | sample LL1505_MetaG_FD_177992 | JGI IMG/M metagenome (GOLD analysis project Ga0214921, IMG submission 177992) | Freshwater microbial communities from Lake Lanier, Atlanta, Georgia, United States - LL-1505 | ecosystem: Environmental > Aquatic > Freshwater > Lake | place: USA: Georgia | collected...
GGCAGCGTCAAGCCAGAAAGGCTTACCACGAATGTGAATTTGCTGCACCTCCATAGCATCTGCTGCATCCTCCTCTGCATCTGCCGCCTCTTCCTCTGGCTCTAGCACCTCTTCTTCTGGTGCTGGTGCTGGTGCGGGTGCAGGCGCTTTCTCCTCAACTTTCTCTACCTCTATTTCTACTTCCTCTGCCTCTTCATCCTCTTCCTCTTCCTCTGCCTCTGCATCCTCTTCATCTGCATCCTCATCATCCTCTTCATCTACATCCTCTTCTGCCTCCTCTATCTCTTCACTAGCCAGCGTCTCCGTAATCGTGACCTCCTTGATATCGACCTTTTCCTCAGTAACAGGAGCCACCGCATCTACCGAAGGAGCATCAGGAGCCACAGCAGTCACAGGCGCAACTACCATCGGCTGACGCACAACAGGATGCACAATCTCCGTGATAACAATTTTCGGCATCGCCTCTTCATCGGAAAGTTCGTTCAGAATCTCCATTATCTGTCCAGCCATAACCTCTGCAGTCGGGTCATTTTTTTCCTTTGCAAGCCAAACCTGTAGAAGCCTCTTCGAATCGGTTGCAACCTGTCGCCAGGCCGCCGCCGTCAGCGGATGTTGTTTGCTAACAATTGTCGCCAGATTATCCTCCAGAAGGGTCGTGCGCTTCGCAGAGTCCGAAGAGTATAGGGTAGAAACACCATGGAGAAGTGTGTAGTAACGCTGCATCCTGACTTTACCAGGTCGGGCGGCAGTGCATTCAACTTTGGGCCAATTTCATCAAGGCGCTCACGGTAGGCCTAAGTCCCAATCTTCCGTCATATCCAATAAGCGACTGGTGGAGAGTGCCGGATGCTGGGTATAACCATTCGCAGCCATATAGTTACTTACATCGCTCAGCAGACGGTATAACTTAAACGCTGGTCCATAACTTTTCCAGACATTCAGCAGCGCCGTTGTCAGAGCTCCGCATGGGCGGCTATCTTTATCATTATCCTGGCATGCTGCTAAGAATACAATATTTCCTGGCTCAACAGGAAATTCGAGATTTTCCTTATATGTTACAACATTGTTACGTTCAGTCCACTGGTATGGTAATTCCATAGTGGTTTCACTGTGGCAGCTGTCCACTATAATGAAGCATTTGCTTCCCGCCGGTAATTTCGCGGACAGTGCAGCATGCAGCTCCTTAGCTTCAATAACTTCAATCTTGCCATTATTGCAAGGATAGATACAGCTATCGTATCCATCAACGCGGTTGCCGGCAACATTTGTTAGGTTACCACCGTGACCAGAAAAATGGAACAACACATTTTGTCCGGGTTTAAGATTTGTTGTTAGCCAGTTCAAGCAGGCCATAATATTGGTTTTAGTGGGTTTCATCGGTGTCTTATCCGTCAGCTGGTGGTAGTTCGTGCAGCTTGGAAAGTATGTCTTAAGTTGCGAAATTAGGTTATCGGTATCATTGATACATCCCGCCAGCTCGTAGGGAGTGCCGACATAGTTAATTCCAACGGTAAGATACCGAACTAATCCAACAGGATAATTTTGAACAGGTGGCGGTGTCGTTATTGTGGGTTCGCTGGGTGTAGTGGGTTCGGTAGGTGCAGTAAGAGCACGAGGTATTTGCGCCGGTGGCGTGATATGTTCATCTGGTTTCTTTGTACGCCCCTGTAGCCTACTCAAAAATGTCGGCATTTTTAATGAATGATAATAAATTAATTCCCCCCAACCGTCTGAATACCCATACAATATTCCAGCGTGCTCTCTTTCTCAGCAATCGGTTTCGTGCGCCGCAGTCGTAAGCCCTGTGCCCCTGGGCGGTTCTGTCGGTCCATCTCCCACGGAATAAAATTATTCTTGATGCTGGAATCGTAAAAGTCAATCGGCTTCGTATCCATAACCTGAATGATGCTAATCATCGGCGGTGTCATTACGTCAATCCGCATATGCTTCTTTTCAACTGCTGCACGGAAATCCACGACATCCATCGGACCACCGAATAGTCGCAGAACAAATCGCGGAGGAGCAAGCGGCACGCACTCTGTTATTCCTCCCGCATACAACCGATTCAGCAGTGCATACCGCTCCCACTGGACGTGCACATCCAGACGCTCTGCAAACAGATAGGCTGCGGCACACGAAGGGCAGCAAAAATTACCATACACACGCCAAATCCCCTCTTCGATAGCACTGGGAATCACACACGGTTTTGTTCGGAATGTATTGCAATCCCAGAAACACGCTACATCGGTTGATTCCGGAAGCAGCTGGTCGCGATTGGCATCCTGAAATCGCACCATGAGTTTCTCAGAATAGTGAAGCGGAAGCGCGGGTCGGGTAACAACCGTCGTTACGGAAGTATTGGGCATCGGCTCTGCATTTGCATGCTGCAACGCAATCACCGGCTTTTTCTCTATAGTTACGGGTGCTTGCACGGGGGTCGGACCGGAACCAGCACACATACTATCCACGACCTGGATACTGGTGAATGCCTCCTGGGCTTCATACGGAAACAGAGACGATTTCTCAGCAGGCGTGGCCGGTTCGTCCTCATTTGCGAACAGATCCGTTTCAAGCTCATGTCCCCGAATCGGTAAATGTGCAATCAAAGGCCGACGCTCTGTCACCGGCTGTAATGAGCCCTCGATACCGTCGGGAGTGACGGCGGCAACTACGGGAGGCTTCTTCGTTTTCTTCTTCTTGGGCGGAATGAGCGTTTTTTGGCTGATTTCCTCAATTAAAATGGTGGGCACTTCACTGACAATCAGTTTGGTGGTTTTTTTCGTGCTGGATCTGGAACTCTTGCTTTTTTCCATTCTTACATATACAGAAGGTGGCTTTCTTTAGCTTACCGGCCTTTTGCCTTTTGTCTTTCCCACCAGCCGATCTAAAGCAGCCGCTGTCTGTCACACCAATGAATGCCGTTCTTTGGACAGAACAATATCGTCCGCGCCAGCTGGACGAGGTCATAGGGCAGGACGCAGTGAAAGATTTTCTGAAACGTATTATTCGCACCGGTGCCCAGAAGGCTCCGCATATCATTCTCCACGGTCCGCCAGGCACAGGAAAGACCTCCATGGCGATGGCCTTCGCCAACGATATGTATCCAGGATTACCGTTCAAAACAAAAGCCATGTATCTGAACGCCAGCGACGAACGCACGATGGAAACTGTGCGGGAACGCATCTGTGAATTTCTGCGAATATGCTGGAACGGTGTGCAAAGGAAAATCGTTATTTTCGACGAAGTAGAAACAATGACCGAGCCCGCACAGCTGACCCTCCGTGCGCTGATGGACTCCGCTCTCGGAAATCATGAAGAAGACCCGCCGTTATTTCTTTTTCTCTGCAACACGCTGGCCCGCATTGTGCCGACAGTTCGTAGCAGAGCATTGGCGCTTTTCTGTGCACATCTGACGGCAGCCCAGATTCGCGGCTTGATTACCGATATTCAGGTGCGTGAGGGAAGACCTGTATGTCTTCCTACGCCATTAGCATGTCTGATACACCGTGGAGACATGCGGTCCTTTATGCAGAGAGCCCAGCAAGGACAAGATTCCAATCACTGGTTGCCGTGGCTGCAACGACTGATGAACGCTCCAATTGACCGTGTCGCGATGGTCTGGGAAGACGGAGAAGCGCTGGCCCCCCGCTGGCTGTTGATTCGGCATCTTCTAGTGTTCTGTTACGCGCTGGGTATTCCGAACAGTTTGCCCGCAGCAGTTTGGTCCGATTTTCTGGAGGTGGTTGTAAGCAGACCAGGCGATATTGTAAGAGCTTGGCAGACCATTCGTGCAAATTTGACTTAAAGGGGTACGACCTTTAAGTAGTCAGTATGGCAGCAGCAGCAACAGCAGCAACGGCAGCAGCCGCTCCGTCACCTCTCCGTATTAGCACGATGACGGTGACTGGACACCTCGGTGCGCAACCTAATTTGAGTCGCCTTTTCAGTCATTGTGCGTTCATTCCATATTGGGATATTGCCGAGGGGATTCTGAAAATCGAATGGGCCGACGAAAAGAAGGTCCGCCATATCAAAGGCATTTCGTCAGATGATATTCTTCATAATATGACGAAATCGCAACGGCAATTCTGCAACCAGTCATCGTTGGTTCTCCGATACTGTTTGCCAACCGGCCAGTGGAAGGAATCAAATATCAAGCTGTTTAAAAACGGCGGGTTCCAGATGACCGGTGTAAGCTCGGAAGCGATGGCCCGACTGGCACTGGAACGGCTGTTGGCGCTCAACGGAGACGAAGCCCGTGGTATCTGGCCAGAGCCACCGCATGTCGCGAAATTCGAAGTGCGAATGATGAATTCGGATTACAGCGTGGGCGCACCAATTCGTAGGGATGTCTTATACAAAGTTCTAGTTGAAGAGTACGGTCTCTGGTGTAACTATGAGCCGACTATCTATCAGGGGGTAAATACGAAATTCTTCTGGAATTCGGCAAAACCGGTGGGCGCACCTCCAGGGATTTGCACGTGCCCAACCCAATGTAAGGGTGATGCTCCCGGCAATGCAATTGGCGCATGTAAAAAAATTACTATTAGTCCGTTTCGCACAGGCAGTGTCATTGTCACTGGTGCACAAACCGTTCAGCAACTCACGGATGCATATGATTTCATAAATATGGTGTTTCGCACTCATCCAGAAATTCTTCGACCGACGGAGTTGGCTACAAAAGATGCATCAGGCAGCGCAACGGGATTAACAACAACAACAACGGGAACAAATAAACGCAAGATGCATATACCCACCACCGTCACCGAAATCCTCACCCAAAAAATACGGACCAGCCCCCGAGGACTCGTCAAAATCTGCGGTTAGTCGTCCGGCAACATCCCGACGCATCCAACAGAAATGTCTTCAGCGCCCTTAAACACATCAGTTGCATCGGCAGCAGCGGGAGCGGGCGCTGTTGTAGTCGCCGTCGATATTCCGAATGAGAAGGTGCTGGTGCATGCTGCCAAGCTGGCAATGGAGCGTGACAAGCCGATTGTTCTGGACTATTACAAGGAGACGCGTGAGGGCACCGCATTTTTGGGTCAGGATAAGGAGACAAATGAGAAGATGCTTGTAAAGAATGCGGAGGAATACACGAGCCCGGTAATCAAGATGTTCAAGGCCAAGGATGACTACATCATTGAGACGGAGAACTCTATCTACATTGTGAATGGCGCTATCAAGAAGAAGGAGATTAGCAGCGCGTCGTTTTAGTTCGCAAATACAAAAATTGACCCCGACGCAGTGCATCACCCTGCGCAACCAGGATGTCACTTCTAGCCTGGCTTGGTAAAGATGAGATAGAGACAAAGGCGTTGCAGACAAAAACAAAGACAAAAGAAAAAAAGAAAGCACGGTCGCCATCTCCGATTTCGAAACCGACACGCATGGTGCTAGGTGTTTTAGGAACACGAAGCATCATACGGGATGAACAATTGGAGAGTCAATGGATGGCGCCGATTCAAGAGGCCTGGGGCGACCCCGACCTGATAATTCTTCCGGCGGAGAGCGACTCCAGTCAGGCAATCCAGGAATGGGCCATCCGCCACGAAATTCCTGTGCATCTCTGTCCGGCGGATTGGGCGCGACAGGGAAGAAAAGCGGGAGTTCTACGGGATTCGCTGATTCAGCGCCAGGCGACGCATCTGCTGTTTCTGCAGGGGCCGCGTTCCACAGCGCTGGCTGCCGTCGCGGCGCGGTTGCATAAAAAAGGCGTGCCGGTCGTAATTAGCGAACGCCCAGGAGAGCCGGTCACGTTACCTTCCACCGGTTCAAGTGACAAGATTGTATGCACTAAGTAGAATGGCGAAGATGGCAAAGAGCAGACGCAGTCACAAGCGTAGCCACAAACGCAGCCATAAGAACCGGCGTAGCCACAAGAACCGGCGCAGCCACAAGCAGCGCGGCGGAGCGGCCTGCGCGGCCTATCCCGCCAATAGCTTTTTTGGCCAGCGTGGAGGTATGGCTCCGTATGCAGCTTCCTACATGGCTCTGAATCCGGCACAGGCGATCCAGGCAGAAGTCGGCAAGCAGGATGCGGCATTTGCGGAGCTGCCGCGGGTTCTCCAGGAGGCCGGCGTGCTGATGAAAGGTGGTCGTCGTTCAGGCAAGAGCCGTGGCTGCCGCCATCACCATGGCCGTCGCAGAACGAAGCGGTCCCGTAAGTCAAAGCATTCCCGTAAGTCGCAACGCGGCGGAATGGCGCCCATCGACTATTCTCTGAATCTCCGTAGCCCCGGTGCCAATCCCCAGTTTGAGTCCGAGGCCGGTGTCTGGCTCAAGGCAGACGGTGTGGCGAACTATTCGCCCTCATCTGGCGCACAGGCCTAGGCAATCCGCTCTGCTTTCACTGACTTCACTCCGTCATCGGATGGTTCCTTCCATGCCGGCCAGACCTGGCGGAGCGCCTGAAACTGTTCAGCAGTCCACGGCTCTGTCTGTGCGCTCACCCGGCAAATAAGCCGCAATTCACCAAATTTCCCTCCCGCGCCGGCACCCCGAATCGGCATCCCCCACTCTGGTGCGCGCAGCACCTCTCCGTCGCGAATCGGTCCATCCCGCCATGTAATCCGTAACGGCCGCCCTGATGGGTGATTCTCCAGTGAGACACTCCAACCCATCATGGCTTCCGCCAAAGTCAGCTTTATTTCTGTCGCCAATTCGGCACCCTTACGCAGCCAAATACTCTCTGCCTCTGCCGCCGCCCGCACGACCAGAATAACATCTCCCGGCTGGTCAAAATCGGGCGATTCAGAACAGGCACCGTGAATGACTAAACGGTCGCCGTCTTGCATACCGGGCTCAACTTTCATTTCTAATGTTACCTCCTTGCTGGTAACGCGTCCACCATTACAAGTTGCACATTTGTCCGCCACAGACTGTCCCGTACAGTTACAGGTATCACACGGCACCAACTGCATCGCCATCATTGGACCCATTTGCCGAAAGACTTGCCGCATACCGTTTCCCTGGCACGGACCGCAGCGTTCCATGCGAGAACCACCTTTACCGCTGCATGTTCCACATATCGCATCGCGGCTCATTTTGAGTTTTACCCGCTTTCCATGATACAGATCACTCAGACTGAGGCCAACATCATGCATTTTATTGGGGCCACGGGGCTGGCGCTGCTTTGGACCGGGTCGGCCTCCACCAAACGGCATTCCAGGAAATCCGAACGGTATTCCGCCGCCGCCGGGTCCACCGCCACCAAACATCGCGCCAAATACACTTGCTAAATCTGGATGAGAAGGACCACCGCCGCCTCCTCCACCCGCAGCACCTGGAATCTGTCCGGTTGCGTCATAGTGTGCGCGACTTTCGGGATTCGTAAGTATCTCGTGAGCTTCCTGTAACTTCTGAAACTCTTCCGTGTTTCCACCACGGTCGGGATGTTTCTCCATCGCAAGCCGTCGGTAGGACTTTCGGATGTCTTCTGTTGCAGCTCCCTTACTTACACCCAAAATATCATACAGACTCATCACTTCTGTTGTAGTCTGTCACGCTTTTAGACTCCAAACCAATACCGCAATAATACACGCTACCCACATACTGAAGGATAACAATGCAACATAGGATAGTTGTTCGTTTGGTTCGGGTCGTTGTCCTCTTGTTCTGGTTATTATATTATCAAGAATATCCTCATTAAACACAATCATTCTGTTTGTCTGCAACAAAGATAGTCGTACATATCAAGTTTGGTTATAACACAAGATGGCCGTAAGTCCAAGGCTAAACGTATAGTTCAATCCCCCATACAAGATGGACCGCGTTCTCGGTCAAGATGAAGTAATTTCCTTCTTAAAGTCCCGCATACAGTCTCCGCCTCATTTCATTTTGTCTGGTCCAACGGGAACTGGCAAGACGATGTTGGCAAACGCGTTCGTCCAAGAGCAATTAGCCTATCAAGGCATTACGGAACCAGCCAAACAGGCGATTATGACGCTACGTCTCACAAGCGCCGATGACCGCGGTATCACGGCCATCCGACAAAATGTTATGGAATTCGTGAGGCGGGTGCGCCCAGTGTCAGGAACGACGGCCTGGGTGATTATAGACGATGCAGATAATCTTCCTACGGTAACCCAACAGGCTTTGCGTCGGATTCTGGAATTACATGCAAAACAGGCATATTTCTTTTTTATTTCCCAGAATATTGATAAATTCATCGAACCGATTCAAAGCCGCTGTGTTGTTCTGAAAACTGCGGCAGTTGATTTAGAGAAACATGGTCCCGAATTGATGTCCCGTGAGCTATCACCGACGCATCTCACAGAAGACGCGCAGCATCTTATGGCGTCTCTGTGTCAGGGGAATGCACGGCAATTTATTCTTTTATGTCGTGCCGTGTCAATAGCATTTGACTTGCCCGCGGCTGCTGATGTATCTGCAACGAAACAAATCACTGCAACGGATATCCAGCCGCTCATCAACGCTCCGCCGGTAAAGGTTCTGTTGGCGCTGCAGGATGCCGTTATACAGCGTAATCTGCCCCAGGTAACCGAAAACTGTCTTTCACTCTGGAGCCGCGGATACAGTTTCGAAGAATGCATCGCCATGCTTGAACAAGTTGTTCGTATTTACAATCCAGAGATGACGGAAGAGTTACAGTATGTGTTACAGTGTTGTGCAGAAGGTCATATATATCAAATTCTGAACAAGACTACGACGATTGACCTGATTGCTGTTCTTTCAGGTCGTGTTTCATCAGAGGGATTAGGATAAGCAGATAACACCAATGAATATTTCATTCAATAGTGGAGCAAGGAGATTATGTCAAACATATATTAACAAAATATGATTTATTAGACCAACGGGCATTTCAAATGGGCACTATATGGCGTTTAAACATATAGCACTATATAGTATTAATGGTCCATTGGGTATATGTCCTTGACTGTGAAGATGATTATCTATATGTTGGTGAAACAACAAGGCTATTTAGAAGATTTAACGAACATCTGCGAAGTCGTGGAGGTTCAAATACAATTAAACATAAACCATATAAACTAATTGGCTTATATAAAGTAAATGAAAATCATTCTTTTATGAGATATACAAATAAAATCAAATCAGGTGAATACAATAGATTTATCCTTGACGATTGGGAAAATAATGGAGATAATCTCCTGATAGAAAATCATATAACGGAAAGATTTTTATATGAGAGGAGAGAGAATGATTGTTACGGAGGTGGATTAGAATGGTATAAGGTTAGAGGTGGTAAATACACAAGAGAAACATTAGATGAAACAGTTGCCAAATACAAATGGGCAAGTGAAAAAGAGGGCAGAATCTGTATGTCCAGAAATCCTGTAGAATCTATTCCTATTGATACTATTGTAGATAGACCTTTGTGTAAATGCTATTATCCTTCGGAGGTTAAGTTGAGTAAAGATAAAACTAAAATATATTTTGTGTGTGCGTTGAAAAATGTTTGGGGTGATTTTTTTTCTGACTTACAGGTAGATAATCCTTGCGATTTCTGGCAACTATACACAGATGACAAAGACGTCAAAACACAATATGAAGTAGTAAAAGCAAGGAGTAAGGAAAGTTGGGTATCAAATATACCGTTATCAATGTATAAAATCCATCCAGAACCTTGTATATCGTGTAGTAAAACAGACTATTTAGCAATATTCAACAGTGGAGCAAGGAGATTATGTCAAACATGTATATTAACAAAATATGATTTATTAAAAGAAAAATATGTAACGAAATATATAATTGCATCCCTATTTAAAACTGAAAATTAGGATACAATTATAGATTAATATGCCGACATATATATCAAGAAATATTCAAGATTATCCAACGGAATTTTATAAATGTCCTGCAAATCCTTCAGGATTTGAATTTACTTGTATATTCTGTTATAATTTTTACAAAACGAAGAGTGCTTGTATCGCTCATATGAAGAAATGTTGTATTGATAAAGATATGGAGTATGACGATGGTTTCACAGTCAATGATTATCATCATAATCACGCAGCAAAATCAATAACCATAAAGAATTATATAAAAAATAATGCATTGGCTTCATTATCTAACATATCATCAAGCCAGATAATCGAACAGATACAAGCAAAACTAATAGAAAATGGGTTCAATAGTGACGAATTTTATTTATACACTACTAGTTTTACTATTTATAGATTCTTTTTTATAGCATCTGATGAAGACAAATCGAATTACCATGATAAAATTACTCAAAAATATTTGGATATGGATAATTTCCCGTTTTATATTCTTTGCTCTAAGCGTTTTATTATGGAAAATATTTGAACATATAGAATCAGAGGGCCAACTGGAATGCCCTACGCGCAATTTATGGCAATTCCGCCTTTATTGCTAGTCAAAGCGATCTTTGCATGGTATGCCGACTGCAGTCTGGAAATTGGTTCTCACTGGTCTTTTTTAAAATCTGGTATTGCTCCGGGTCTGTCTGTTATAAAGCCTTACATTCGGCCATCGCACAGTAAGCTGCTTCTTGCATGTGAGGGAGGGGGGTGTCCGCTTGCATTTCTTCGTCAAATTCTTCGTCCCCATGGATTTACAATCAAGACTCTACGGCACGGCTATCGCGTAGAAGGTATTGACACTGAAACGACTCCAGTAAAACGACTTGCGGGCACCGATGTTACATGGGACTAGCTGCCTTTGTTGCCTTTGTTGCCCATTTTGCCCACACAAACTTTGACTCCCGAATCTGTTCCTCCGACAACCTCAGAAACCATTGATACGGCACCGTTCTCTCAAGAGAGTCCCGCCCGTCGGGCATCGGCACCCACAAACCGTCTTTTAATGAACCAGTTGCCCACTCCGTTTCTCCTAACAGAGTGTCTAACTCGAGACGGTGGCCATATTTATCCCGTGATACTTCAGCGGCTCTATCTACAAAGATGGAGCCACCTGTGCAGTGCCGATCCCATAGTGTCCGGAGTGACCGCCGTGCCTCGGGTGACGACCACGAAGGTGCGCCGGCAGATATGAGTGAGCCGATATCGCGCGCCAGACCGCTCCATACGGGATGTCCTGCAGACGCCGCCCACCCAGCCGCATTGCCACCTGCCGCCGCACCGGCTCCAATATTCTCTGCGGGGTCGTATCCGAAGGCAATCGCCTGCTTTCCGTCACCCACGGTCCTACGCCATAATGTCGTGCCAGATGCAACGGGTAATACAGAGCCATCTAACCAGAGACCGCCCTCTGACGCCAGGACAGCCGACCGTGACCATGCCATCCAGAGTGCCGGCGGCACTTCACCCCAGCCTGTCGGTATATCGATTTTGTTTGCTTTGTTTGACGAAGAGGAGCGCAAATAATCGACGACCGCCTGCCGGCCTATCAGAGGCCGCACATCAAATTCATGTGACCAGAGCGACCGTGCTCTGGCTAAACAGATACGCAGATACGGCTCATTGGGCTCTGTAGTCTCTCTATCACCCCAATCTAGCCACTCCCGTGTGTTTGTCTGGCTATCATCGACGTGCCACCAAATACACGGTTTTGCGCCCGTGGTAGAGCCACCCGCCAGCGAAAACAGTTTGGCGGTGGCTCTAAGGTTACCCATATGCGCCCCCCATGCTACGCCAATAAGCAATACAACAAACCCGAGAACCCAAATCCATGCTAGCATCTCCTTAATGATAGCACGGTTTTCTTCACATACGGTAAGGGTATATCATGATACCGCGTTTATCTGCTCTTACGCCTGATGTC
>Ga0214921_10010137_pt1 | contig 11727 bp, 12 predicted proteins | sample LL1505_MetaG_FD_177992 | JGI IMG/M metagenome (GOLD analysis project Ga0214921, IMG submission 177992) | Freshwater microbial communities from Lake Lanier, Atlanta, Georgia, United States - LL-1505 | ecosystem: Environmental > Aquatic > Freshwater > Lake | place: USA: Georgia | collected...
ATCTTGATGCGTTCTACCAGCAAAACAATTTCTTGGACCTCTATAAAATGGATTCACACAACCACCTCCTTGCCACCATTGTCTTTGTGTCCATCCTTGAGGACAAGGACCACTATAATCTTTTTCTTGCCAAGATCTAGGCAGAGTAAATTGTGGGTTAGAAGCAGCAACTGTATTAAAATCTCCTCTGTTTTGAACAAATTCATTAAATCGAGTGCCTAAATTTCTAAAAGCTACTTCTAAACAAGTTGAATCCCATTGAAATCCAGAAGTATTCACAAAATCTTTTAAAAAATTATCTTGATTCTGGATTGTATTTGGTTGGCTATTAATAACATCATTAGAAATCATTTTCTATTATTATCAATTTAGAAAATTATTATTAAGATTTAGTGTTTTAAGTGACTGTTTTATAACCAGGATAATATTCACAAGGAATAGTTGTTTCAAATCTAATTCCTTGATTATTCATATTTGTTCTTTTTGCTGGATCACCTGTCCATTCGCATGTATATTTAGGAGTTGTTGGATCACCACCGTAATATGGCATTGGTTCCACTTCTTCACCTAGTGCTAAATATCCTTGTTTTGTTGCTCCAATCGTTGGAATATCTCCTTCTTCCCAGATATTCTGACTATTATCAAGTAATACTTCATTACCTGATTCATAATTAAAACTAACTGTTCTACTTGGATTTTCTTTAGAAGGACAAGATTTAATAATACTTTTTGGAAATATATTTTGAACGACTGTTCTTGCAAAATCTTTGGCAGTTTCTTTTGTTTTTTTCATAACATTAATTGCATCAATATCTTGATTATTTTTCATTTCGAAGAATACTACAACTACTGTAATAATTGCACAAACGATTATAAAAATAATTCCATATAAAACAGGTAAATAATTCATTCCCATTAAAATAACTGGAAATATCATCAAAAAAAGAAATAGAATTATTTTCGTCATGATAAAAATAATTCGATCTTTCTTTGTTTGTTCATAATAATTTATTTGAATTATTTTATTTTTAGTGGAAATAACGTTATTTAATTGATCAATTTTTTCAGTATTTTCATTAAAATCAGATATAAAAATATCCTTATTATCTGTCATAAGTTGTTTATTTGTGCTTAATATATCATATTTATCTCTATATAGATCTGCTAAATTAATCCATTTTGTTAAAGTTGCATCTTGTGCTGAATTTGTAATACCTGCTATATTTCCTCTCTCTCTTGTTTGTGTTTGACTTACTAAATTACCTAAATTAAAACCTGGATATACATTATTTACTCCAGACATTAGTTGTCTTTGATTTTGTAAAATTGAATTAATTGTGCTTGAATAATCTCCCATTCTCTAAATTAATAAATATAATAATTTAATTACTTTTGAAAAATGATATCGCAAATAGCATAATTATAATTATTGCAATAACAATAGATAGAATAACATACACAAGTTTTTTATAAAATATATTTTTATCTAATGATAATTGAAGCATTCTATTGCGTCCATCTAATATTTTCATTTTATTCTTTATTATTTCTCTATTATTTTCTATTAAATATTGTTTTTCTCTTAATTCTTTAAACATTTTATCTGGATCTATTTTAGTTTTTTCAATATTTTCTTGTAGATTTATTGTTTGCGATCTTAATGCATTAATATTATCATTCATTAAATCAATTCCTTGATTTATATTCATAAATACGCGTGTTGGATCTTGAGCATCACTTCTCATATTAAAATAAAATGAGAAAATATAAATATACATAAATATTTATAAATCCATTTTTTTACTAAAAAATGTTCATAAATATACATAAATATTTATAAATCCATTTTTTTATTAAAAAATGTATAAAAAAATATCATCCCAACTATTAAAGCAATTATAACTGATAATAAACTATAAATTACCTTTTTTTTATAAATATTTTGATCAATAGATAGTTGCAACATTTTATTTCTTGTATCTAATAATTTTAATTTATCTTCAATTTCTTGGCTTTGACCATAAACTTGTTTTTGTTTATTAGAAATTTGATTTGCTTTTTCATCAATTTCTGCTTTTTTAGTATTAATTTGTGCTTGTGTATTTATTACATATTGTCTTAAGCTGTTAATATCTCCCATGAAATTATTTAGAAAAAAATAATAATATTATTTATAAAAACTAGCATATAAAATTAAAATAAATAAAACTAATCCGATTCCTAAACCTATCTTTCCACTTTTATTATCACATGAGCTACAAAAACCTTCCACTAAATAAGGGTTACTTCCTACTCCTTCCATTAATCCTGCCCCATAATTAAATATTGGCTGACCATCTAAATATTTATGTTCATGCGGATAAGAGCCATAATTTTTATTTTTTAATAGTTTTTGAGAAGGATAAGGATAAAATGGATCCTGATTGCGAACAACTATTTTTGCATTATTGCCTAAATAATCCACTGTTTTTCCTTTTTGTTTAACACTAGGTGTTGCCACAATTTCCACAAAATCATCACATTTTTTACCAGGATAATGAACACTAAATTGATTACCTCTAACCCAGTTGGCATTTCCTAAAATCTCTTTATAATATGGTTTGGGAGATTTATCATAAGTCTGTTTTATTGGATTATATAATTGATTCCTAGGGGCTGGCTCCAAGAAAACATCTTTTGTATCAGATTTCCAGTAATTTCCAGAAGCAGGTGTGCTTTCAAATGTTGAAAATCCAAGAGGGCTATGTTGCTGATTGACAGTATTATAAGCAAGAGAAGATAAATTTTTTGGTTGATTTAATTTGAATTTTATATATGATTTGTCATCCATAATATTGATAATTTTTTTTTTATTTCAAAATACGGTAATAATAACTCTCTCCGGTCATTGGACTTTGTCGAATAATTTTACAAACATCACCAGCTTTCATCCCATAATATTTTGCAACTGGATCCGTAGTTAGTAACTTTGGAAGCTGAGCCCGCGTTGATTGATACTGTTTTAGCATTTGGTCAGCTTCTTCTTGATTTAGAAGAATATGTTTTGGGACTATTTCATGGTGAGTAATATTAAACATCAGATTCTTCATTGAAAAAATTTCATATAATTTATATTCATCATTGAGTAATTCTTTTGTAATTTGAGGAGTCTGTTTGTCTTGAATAATAATAACAGCCATCTCATTCGTAGGATATTTATCATCTATGAGCGCTTTTAAAGCTACTAAATCCTTCTTACTAAAAGACTTTGCATCTAATATAAAAGTAATGTATGCCATTTTAATTGGATTATTACGATGCACTGCAATCAATTGGATAGCATTTTCTTCTAAACGATTCGTAAAATCCTCATAATTCATATTTTTATCTTCTTCACTCACTTCAAATCCACGGTCTTCTAACATCTCAATTGATGTTTTTCTAACACGGAAATAAATTTTAGTTCGTAGTAATTGCTCCATTTTCTCTAATATATACTAAGATTAGTTTTAAATAAAAATTTTTCACTTTTTTATCATTTTATTTCATATAAATAATTATAACATGTCCAATATTTTCCAGGTGTTTGAATAAAAAAAGGAAAAGTATTTGTTTCTTTTATCATAAATTCATTATTATGAGATTCTTTTCTTTCATAAAAACAACCATTTAAGTTATCTTCATTACCCCATCTATGTCCATTTGAAAATAAAACTTGGTCATAATCCAGTATTATTTTATCTAAATTATTATCTAACCAAAAATTAGTTATTTTTGTTTGATCATCATCAGTTAATTCAATATTAAAATTTAAATAAATTTCTTTAAATGCTTTTACGTATCCAATCACCATTCCACTATTCAAATGATAATTTCCATCATTTTGTTTCATATTTTTATGTTCTAATGCAATATTTTTCATTTTTTCTTTAAATGTATTACTAATACCAGGAGTACAACAACCAATTTCAGAAGAAAAAATTAGTTTTAAATTTTTATATAAATCTCCACATTTTTTTTTATATAATTCTTCAAACACTTTTTGAATTTCATTGCTATTACGATTTACATAAATATCTCTAGAATCTAAAATTATTAATATATCATTATCTTTTAAACTTGTTTCTCTTATGAAATTCTGATATGCTTGAATTTTTGTTCCAAAACCCTTCCATTCATCTCCTTCACCTAAAAATTTATAATCATATCCATAATATTTTAATTTATCTTCTAGTAATTTTTTATGATCATTACTTGCTTCATTTTCATAAGATAAGACAAAAACTTTTCCTGATTCAAAATTCTCATTTATTTTAAATTTTATAAATATGAAAAATACATAAATAATTATTATAAATATAATTTTATATAAATTCATTATAATATTCTAGAATAAAAAATTTAATTCTCGAATAGTGTCTTCCAAATTATTAATACGATGTGGGATAATATTTTTATGATTTAACAAATGATAATCATTTCCGTCTTCTTCATATTTATCGCCGAAATAATGAATTTCTGTGTATCCAAATGGTTTAATTACTTCCATCACTTGGACTTTATCATATTCTTTTGGATAAATTCCAACACCAACTGTTCAGTCTTAAAAACTCTGTTTTTAAGACTCAAGAGATAAAAAAACTCAAAGAGTTTTTTTATCTGTTCCCCCTTCTGCAATAACAACATCATTTTCAATTTTTAGTTCCAATGCTTTATTTTTCAAAAGGTTAATTATTTGTTTCCGATAATTATGCTTATTATTAAGTTCAATAAATTTTGCCCGTTCTTCCAAAGTAGCAACCATTCCAATCAGGGAAATATAAATTATTCCATTCCGTAAATCTATAAAATGTCCCGTAATTTCGTAATCCACTTTTGCAAGAAATTGGAGTGCTTCTTTTACTAAAATATTAATTTTTGAATAAAGTGGATGCTGGCGAATATTTTTCTTATAAACATTGATAATTAACCCATAAGATTCTCTAGTGTGATATACACAACCACATTCCGTAAAATAATGCATAATTTTGAGAGAACCCAATTGTGAGGTCGCTTTTTCAAAAGTACCTCCTCCTACAATTCCAATATCATATCCAGCCTCTATTTTTTCCGTAATTTTTGCAATCATATCTGCAGATACAGATTGGCTTGATTCTGCAATTGTTCCATCAATATCAAATAGAATTAAAATACTACGTTTTTTATTATCTGGAGTTAATTTGAACTGAACAGAATTACTCATAGATTTTCTGAATACTAAATTTTTTTATATTAAACTTAAAATAATTATAAAGCCTATAAAAATCTTTTTTTATTTTGTATATTTATATGGCAATTACACCTATCAAAAAGAAAAATTAGACAAACTTTTTATAAAATTTAAATCTTGAAATGGTGTAAATTTGTAAAGAGAATTCTTGAAAGCCATAAAAGAGCTCTTCCTATTTTATACTTAAAACTCATCATTTATGTTGTCTCCCTAACAAACTCATAATTTAGACGCTATGCAACGAGCAAACCTAGAATATTTTTTGTTGAGTAAAATAGGCATTTTTAATCTTCAATGGTATAAAAAATATATTATATTTAAATATGGAAAGAAATAAAAAAATAAATAAATTACAAAAGAATTTAGATCATTTAAAATTAAATAAAAAAAATTTAAGTATAGGTATTAAACCTCCTAATTATTTTACTCATTTTTTAGCTAAAAGAAATATTACTAGCATAGCATTTAATTATATGTATCATGTAATAGCAATTGGATTAAATCAAGCTGAAAATGAAAATAGAAATAATAATTCTGATAACTATTATTGTAATTTATTAATGTTTGATAGGCAATCAAAAAATATTAATGTTATTTCAATTATAAGTAATACAATTGGTCCTTATAATTGTATTGCATTTAATACAGCTGTTGATTCAGCACAAGATAATAAATTTATATATTTAGTCAGTATTGAAAATAATTGTATTTTATATGAATGTTATTTTGACAGGCAACAACCAAAGTGGATGACAAGAGAAATATTAAATATAAATACTCCGGCTGGTAAAAAAATTGAATCGATTGCATTTAATAGAAATGGTGATATTATTGCAATTTGTAATCAAGATACTATTTTCTTATATATTCTTGATCAAAGCTATGAAATACAAAATATAAAAAAATATATTTATAAACCTAGACAAAAAATTACTAATATAAATTATATAAATATTATTGATAGTAATCTTAATTTAAAATTTTTAATAATTGGTAGCAAGTCTAAAATAATTATTGAACTAATTAAAGTACAAAATGGTAATATAAACTTTGAATCTGGTCAGTTGATTGAACCTATTATTCATTCTCCAGGAAATGAGCGTAATAATAATATACTTAAAAAAAAAAATCCTGATATCAATTGTATTGAAGTATGTACAATAAATAATGATGCTTCTGTAATTGCAGTTGGATGTAATGATTTTGCAGCTATTTATCTTTTTAATAAAGATGGACTAAAAAATATATACAATTTCTATGATTCAGTTGAATCTATTGCATTATATACTGATTTTGATAAAATAGATATAGTATTTGGATGTAAAAATTCTACTACAAAATTCTATAAAATCGATATTTTTGGATCAATATATATAAATAAAAGTTATTTATTAAATAGTAAATTTGTCGTAATTTACACAGATTTTTTTATAAGTATTTATAATAATTTAATTAAATTTTGGAAATTAAATCAACATGAATTACTTTCGAATAATGATCGGGAACATAATACAATATTTATTCCTAGTAAAATAAAATCTAACCCTAAAAAACTATATGATTATATTATGGCTCTTGATTTAAATATAAATTTTGATGTTGAATTTGAATGTGAATCAGGAATAGATGCAGGAGGAATGAGAAAAATTATATATGATATTATAAAGGAAACTTATATTGAAAAATATTTTATGAATTCAAGAGGAAGTTATATAATTATAAAAGATTATCCGAATGAAAAGATAGAAAAAGAGATGTATTTAAAATTATGGAATGATACTAAACAATTAATATTATTTATTAGAAATATTGATTGTAAAATAGCTTTAAACTTTGGCACAACTCTTTTAGATGTATTATCATCATTAAATCTAAAAAGTTATTTTAATTATTTTAATGATGCTAAAAAGCAAGCTTCTAATAATAATGATTTTAAAAATATTTATAGAAGTGTAAATTGGTTATTAGAATCTAAACTAGAAAATAATTTTAATGAAGATAATGAAACATATATATTAAAACTTAATAAAACCTTCAAAGAATTATTAACAAATCATAAAGAAAGAGAAGCAGCAGTAACAGCAGTAAGGAGATCAGTAGCAGAAATAGCAGCAGATAATTCAACAGTATTAGCAAAGAGATTAGCAGGGAGATTAACAGCAGCAGAGGCAGCAAAAGCGGAAGCTGAAGTAGAAGTATCTAAAAACAAACTTAAAAAAGAAATACGATTCAGAAAATTTATGGTAGATTGTAAATTTAATTCTTGGAAACATTTAATAAGTATGGTAAAATTTTTATATGATATTAAAAAATATAGGATTGAAGATAAATTTATTCTTGATTTTACTTTCAATAAAAAATATTTGAATCAAAAATTAAAAATAACTGAAAGAATAAATCGAAACAATCAACAGCAAATTGTAGAATATATAGAGAGAATAGTAGCAAGTCATACAAATCCAGCAGAAACAATATCAGATCATCTAAAACATGAATATCCTGCTCTAGGAATATTTCATAGGTATTTATATGGTCCGGACAGTACAGATGAATACAGAAAAAATTTTATTTTATGGATTGCCGGTACTGCACCCACTTGTGATATTATAAAAATTTTTTTGGTTCCCCAAGAAATACAAATTATACAAAGAAGTAATGGAAGACTAGTTAATAATGGATTATTTAGTTCTCCTTCAACATGTGCTACACTTATTGATTTTTATAAAAGACCAGCTAATGATAATACAGATTATATGAGTTTGGACAGTTCTAGGGTTAATGATGTTAATGAAATTGTATTACAAGGAATTAGAGGTATGGTTTCTAATTTACGTGTAAATCAAAATAATGTTTATAATGGGAACTCAAATAGTGTTCACACAAATAATAATATAAATTCTTCTATATCTGATTCATATAGTAATTTTGCAAATAATAATAATCGTAATAATTTAAATTTAAATAATAATAATAATAACTAGGACAGTTCTTCTAACTAAATTATGCTAAAAAGATTGTAGAAAAAAATAATAAAAAGAGCTGCAAAATTATAATTTATAATTTCAAAGTAGAACTTGTAAATTTAAAATTTCACAAAAAGAGGTAATTGAGATAAAAATTTTATAAATATATTAATAAAATTTTTGCAATAATAATTTTATTAATAATTTCTTAAAAGTGATTTATTAGATAAGCCTGCTCAATTATTTTCATTTAATACTTTTTATAAAAATAATATAGAAGAGTAATAATCCTGAAACTAATTTTATTGAGTTATTTATAGTCAGTTAAAACCAAAAATCCAAATATTTTAGAAAATAAAATTACTTGAAACATAGTTATAACTACATTTTTTTTTAATTTTTCTTTCCGATTATTGTAACTTAAAGTTATAATAATATAAAAGCAATAATGCACATTGCTTATAAAAATCCTGGAGTCCCATTTGGAGATATAACTAAACAAGTCGCTAATGATACTCAAGATAAAATATCATATATTGGCAGATTGGATCCATTGGCGTCCGGAATTATTATTTACTTAGAGGGAGATGAGCTAAAAGACCGCGATAAATATATGAATTTAGATAAAACCTATAAGTTTAATCTTATTATAGGGATGACCACAGACACTGGAGATTGTTTAGGTATGATTCGTAAAATTGAGTCAGTAAATACTATTAATATGTCAAATCTAGGAGAAGTTTTTAGCCAATTTTTGGGAGAATATGAACAGACGTATCCAATTTATAGTGCATACCAAATTCATAAAAATGGGGTGAAAAAACCTTTGTGGTATTTTGCGAAAAATGGGATTGCATTGGAAGAGTCGGAAATTCCCAAGCATTTTATAAAAATTTATAATCTTGAGCAAGATGCTAAACCAATTTTCTCTATTCGAAATATGAATTATTTTATGGAACAAGTGGGACTTATTCCAGATGGGCTGGAATTAAGAAAAGAAGAAGTTATGGCACAATATAAAGAATACACAGAAACCAGTAAAATCCGGCTCATTGGAATCCCAATGCTAGCAAAAGTAAGTAGTGGAACTTATATTCGCCAATTGTGCACAGATATTGGCGATAAATTGGGTGTTCCTTGTATGGCGGATAAAATAGAGCGCGTCGGCTATCATTTTCAAGAGTCAAAATTGTAAAAAAAAATTGATGGTAAATTAAGGCTAAATTTTATTGAGTTCCCACAAGTTGTTTATCTAGACAGTATGTATCTTTTACATATTTTAATTTAGGTAGATAATTTGCAGGCTTTTACCTCTTTGGTCTGTAAAAAAATGGGTGCGCAGTTATGCGAAAACGAGTTATAAATTAAAAACAAAACAACAATAATAATAATGACTATAATATATGTAGACACAAGAGAATGCAAACTTAGGGAATTATTGGAGAAAAATGGGACTCTTTTTGTTACAAAACCGCTGGAACTGGGCGATATTTTGATTGAACACCCTAAGCGCCAGATTTTGATTGAACGCAAAACAATTGCTGATTTTCATGCAAGTATAACAGATGGTCGTTATAAAAATCAAAAATTACGACTATTGGAATGGCGCAATAAGATGGACGGTGAAGAAGACGAACAGAGGGCTTCTCGTAAAAATATTATCTATTTATTTGAAGAAAAAAATGGAGATAATAAAGATAGAGCCTATTGGGGCGCTTTAGTGAATATGATACTCCGCGATAATATTGGAGTTATCCAGTGTGATGGAATAGCGCGAACTGCACAAGTAATTTCGGATATTAAGAAGAAATTGGATGAAGACAAATTTGATGAATTGGAGGGAGGAGGGAAAAATATTAGTTTAGAGGGATATGCAAAAGGAAAATACAATACTCCCCAAAATTGTTATTTAGGACAATTAAGTCTAATTCCAGGTGTAAGTCCTTCGATGGCTGAAAAAATTGCAGAGAAATATCCCAATATGCGGGCTTTGTTGGATCGGATGGATGTAAAAGAATTGGGAAATATCCGGATTACTGAGAAAAGACGTTTAGGAGATAAATTGGCGGAAAAAATTCATTCTTATATTTTTCAGGTGGAAAAATAATTTTTATCTCATATTAGAATATAATGGTTCATCACACAAGCTGCCCTCAATCCATCTCTTTTAAAAATGTGAATTGCGTTGGTTTCAATGCCGTTCCTTGCAATGGTCCTCTTCAAACTTTCGAGACTCAAGTAAATGATGTCACCCAGGAGAAGCGTACTGCCTGGTATATGAATCGCCGCAATTCTGAGGTAAATATTACTCCAATCTACCCATGGAGCCGCGATATTGTCGCAACAAGCAATGTTGTGACATCGGCGAAGGATCGCTGCACAGAGCCAGGTCCAGAGCCTCCAGAGCCAACATATGTTCCAGGAATCACTCGGCTAGGTATTTTCCTTTACAAGAGTCCGATTAATTCATTGCCTCCTTACAACAGCCAGAAATGTTACGACTGTCGCACTGAAGGCAAAAATTGCAAGAACTGCGAAGGAACTTATGAGTAATCAGTATTTTCTGTTTAAATTATTTATATTTTATAAAAAGTTTTTATAAAATATTTTATATTATTCTAATAAAAAAATTGACTTAAAATATTTCTAACTTTTAAGAAATAAAAAAGATGTGTATTTTTGAGAATTGCAAAAAAAGAGCTTATTATAACTATAAAACTGAAGAAAAACCAAAATTTTGTTCAGAGCATCGTCTGGAAAATATGATTAATATGAAAATAAAACTTTGTTGTCATAGTGATTGTAAAATTCAGGCAGTATATAATATAGAAGGTGAAAAAATTCCAATGTATTGTAAAACCCATAAACTACCAAATATGATAAATATTAAATCAAAATTATGTTGTGAATTTGGATGTAAAAAAAGACCAAGTTTTAATATTGAAGGAGAAAAATCTCCAATGTATTGTCTTGAACATAAAAAAGAAAATATGATTGATATAGTTAATAAAAAATGTATACATGAAGGGTGTAAAATTCATGCATCATATAATTTCAAAGGTGAAAAGAAACTTTTGTATTGTAATGATCACAAATTGGAAGGAATGACTAATATTATTTCGAAATTATGTGCGCATAATGGCTGTGAAATACAAGCATGTTATAATTTTGAAAATGAGAAAATTCCACTTTATTGTGTTTTACATAAACAACCTGGAATGGAAGACATAAGAACTAAGAAATGTATTCATAAATCATGTAAAATAATTCCATGTTACAATTTTATTGGAGAAAAAACGCCTATATATTGTTCAAAACATCGATTAGAAGATATGATTGATGTAAAAGCACAAAAATGTTATAGAGAAGGATGTCTTATAAAACCAATTTTTAATTATCAAGGAGAGAAAAAAGGAATATACTGTTTTGAACATAAGCTAGAATTTATGGTAAATGTTGTAAGCAAATATTGTATTAGTCCCGGGTGTACAATACAGGCAGCCTATAATTTTAAAG
>Ga0214921_10010139_pt1 | contig 11725 bp, 9 predicted proteins | sample LL1505_MetaG_FD_177992 | JGI IMG/M metagenome (GOLD analysis project Ga0214921, IMG submission 177992) | Freshwater microbial communities from Lake Lanier, Atlanta, Georgia, United States - LL-1505 | ecosystem: Environmental > Aquatic > Freshwater > Lake | place: USA: Georgia | collected 2015-05-28
CGTAGGCCATCACAGTTTACACCAACTCAAAATTCTTGGGTAGAATCTTTAAATGATATTGTTGCTGAATCGGGCACAGTAATTGGCCGTAACGGTAATTTCTATTCGATGAATGTTGGAAATCAAACTGTAGCTGGAGGTTTATCAGTTGCAGGACAAACCAATACAAAAGGAATTTCTGCCAACGGTGTTGTTACTATAACAAACACAACAGAATCGACAGGTAATTCAATTGGTGCTTTAGTGGTTTATGGTGGTATTGGTGTATCAGGTAACATTTTCTTTGGTGATACTGGTTCTTTGGTTCATACACCAAATGCAACAGAGTTAAGAACAACAGATAATCAACCTGTTATTTTAAGGCCTTTTAATAATCCATTTTCATTCAATCCTGATGCAACATTTAAACTACCTTCTGGTGGTGATGTCGTAGATTTTTCTGGAAATTCTGTAACTACATTACAAGGTGTTACCGGACGTGGTGACACAACAACAAATAGAATAAGATTAAATGGTGGAAACAGTTCTGTCAATGTTGGTACAGGTGATTTAATTGTTACTGGTGGTGTGGGTGTTGGTGGTAATGTTCAAGCGTTTGCTGTGTATTCTGATAATTACTTTACAACAGATAAAATACCGTTAATACAACCAGTAAATCAATATGCTCAATCAGCATATGCAACGGCTAACGGTGCCAATGGTTTAGCTCAAGGTGCTTTCAATCGAGCCAATTCAGCTTTTGCTTCTAGTAACTTAGTAAATCAATTTGTTCAATCTGCCTATGACACAGCTAATGGTGCAAATGGATTAGCTGCTGGTGCTTTCAATTATGCTAATAGCCAAGTTTCAATTATTTCTGGTATTGATGCAACTCAAAATACAAGACTTAATGCAATTGAAACAATTAATACTGACCAAAATACAAGTATCAGTATTATACAAGGTGTAGACCTTACACAAAATACTACAATTACCCAAGTTAATCAATTTGCTCAGGCTGCGTTCAATCAAGCAAACTCGTCTGTTCAAGGTACTTCATTTATATCATCAGCAAATTCTGTAATTACAACCAACCAATCTGGATATTTGGTTGCTTCTGATGCAAAATTTATTTCTGCAAATGATACACTAATTTCTGCAAATGTAAATGTTGATGGAACATTAGGTATTGCTGGTGCAATTTCTAAAACTTCTGGTGGTGTTTTAGCAAATCAACCAAGTGGAACACCTGTTGCTCTTGATAGTTTCTTAACTTCTGAGTTTAGAACAGTAATTTATTCTTATACTGTAACCGCTGCTATTGGTTACCAATATCATGAACTTGTTTTGGTACATGATGACATTTCAGCAAATCTATTGATTACGGTAGAAACTGTTCCAACAGGAAAAATTGCAGATTATTCAGCCAGTTTGGTGAATGGTGTTGTAACCTTGTATGCAAACACTCAATCGTCTGCAACATTTACATACACAAGAGAAGGATTCCTCAATACAGGAAGTAATATTCTACCTACTGACCTTCAGTTGGCTAGCGCATCGGCTGTTGACTTAGTTGTTGGTATTGTGGATAACTCATTAATCGACCTTAATGCATTATAATATAATTAACCTAAATAGGATGTCAAATTAGAAGGATTTAAAAAATGTCTACACAGTTAAAATTTCGAAGAGGTAATACAGCCACAGCAACCGCATTTGTTGGTGCAGAGGCTGAATTTTTCGTAAATTCCGATACTAATCGAGTTGCAATCCATGATGGATCAACACCGGGAGGCCATGTTTTTGCATCAAATACAGATTTAAATTCTGTAAATGCAAAAATGCAAAGTGCATATGATAAGGCCAATACTGGTGGAACTTTCTCTGGTTCTGTAACAATTACAGGTGATACTACCGCATCAGGAAATTTAACTGTTGGTAAAAACCTAACTGTTACAGGAAACTTAGCAGTATTGGGTAACACAGTTTCGATTGGTACCTCAACACTTGAAGTTGTTGACCCAATGATTTTGTTGGCAACAGGAAACTACGCTACTGATGCTCTTGATATTGGATTTGCTGGTAGTTATAATGACACAGTAAATGCTCATACTGGTTTATTCAGAGATGCAGCAGGCAATAAAGAATGGTATTTCTTTGAAGGTTATGTGCCTGAAGTTAGTGGCAATAATAACATTGTTACTACTGATCCTACTTTTAATACTTCAAACGTCAATGTTCGTAGAGTTACTGGTAACGTAATAGCTCAATTTGTAAGAATTAATGGTCGTGACCAAGCTTCTGTTGATTCTACACAGAACACAAATATTACCCAAGTAAATCAATTTGCAGCTGCAGCCTATGCTCACGCAAATAATTCTTTTAATGCATCCAATACATTTGCAAGTATTGAAGCTGGTATTGATGCATCACAAAATAACCGTATATCGATTATTGAAGGTGTTGATGCATGGCAAAATACACAAATTAATGCTGTTAATGGTGAAGCTGATGCTGCTTATGCTCATGCTAATAACGCATACAATTATGCCAATACAATGTTCTCAATTACACAAGGCATTGATAATGGTCAAAATACAACAATTACAGCAGTAAATAATTTTGCAGCTGCAGCATTTTTAACGGCAAACGGTGCAAATGGTGAAGCTGATGCTGCTTATGCTCATGCTAATAACGCTTTCAATTCTTCTAATACCAAAGTAGCTACCGTTTCTGGTACTGCTGGTCGTGTAACAAGTTCTGGAACAACCGCAATTACAGTAGACCTTGCAACTTCTGGTGTAACAGCTAGCACTTATGGTTCCGCAACTGCTCTTCAAATTCCAGGATTTACGGTCGACACATATGGCCGTATTACACAGGCAAACTCAGCTGCAATTTCTGTTGTAAGTTCTATTACCGCTGGCACAGGAATTTCTGTCAATGCTGGTACTGGTGCAGTAACGGTTACCAACTCAGGTGTTACATCTGCTGTAGCTGGTACAGGTGTTTCTGTATCTGCTGGTACTGGTGCAGTCACATTCTCTATTGGCCAAGCAGTTGGAACTGGTGCTAACTTTCAAGTTAATAGTTTGGGTGTTGGTACTGCTGGTTCAGCCACAACTGGTGAAATTCGTGCAACAAACAACATTACTGCGTTCTACTCTGATAAACGACTTAAAGATATTCAAGGTATTATTCCAAATGCTCTTGCAAAGCTCCTTACATTGTCTGGTGTAATCTTTAAACAAAATAAGAAAGCAGAAGAATTTGGTTATACCAATTATGAAGAACAAGTTGGTGTTATTGCTCAAGAAGTTCAAGCAGTATTACCACAAGTAGTTAAACCTGCACCATTTGACCTTGATGAAAATAATCAAAGCAAATCTGGTGAGAACTACATTACTGTTCAATACGAGAAGTTGGTACCATTGTTAATCGAAGCTATCAAAGAACAACAAAAACAAATTGATGAGTTAAAAGCAAAAATAGGAAACTAAAATGGCAGCTATAACAAGTAGGTCCGATTTTAAGGATTACTGTCTGCGTAGATTAGGTTTCCCTGTTATTGATATCAACGTAGATGATGACCAAATTGAGGATCGTATCGATGACGCTATACAATATTGGCAAGATTATCATTTTGATGGTACTCAAAAAGTATACTATATTCACTCACTAACTCAAAGTGATGTGAATAATAAGTATCTTGATTTGAGTAATGTAACTGATAACTCCAATAATTCAACACAAATTATTGGCGTCACTCGTATATTTCCACTTCAAGATTCTCAAGCAAGCATTAATATGTTTGACTTGCGTTATCAACTTCGCCTAAACGAACTCTACGATTTTACTTCTGCATCATACATTAACTACACCATGACAATGCAACATCTTCGTATGTTGGAACAGTTGTTTACTGGTGAAGTACCAATTCGTTACAATCGCCATATGGAAAAATTGTTTATTGATTGGGCATGGGGAGACCAAGAAGCTCCTGTTGGACAGGCAGTTATTGTTGAGTGTTACACAACACTTAATGCAGCAGCTTACGATATGATATGGAATGACCGTTGGTTAAAAGAATATGCAACAGCATTGATTAAAAGAACTTGGGGTGCAAACCTTAAAAAATTCAACAACCTTCAGTTGCCAGGTGGTGTAACACTAAACGGTGATAAAATATATGATGAAGCATTTGAAGAAATTAAGACACTCGAAGCTCAAATGGCTACCGAGTATTTTGCACCATTAGAGTGGTATACTAATTAATATGGCAACTACCTATGGCAACATCTCAATACTTTAATAATTACGGTGCCAAATACACCGAACAGAGATTAGTAGAAGATTTAATCGTTGAGTCCATAAAAATTATGGGCTTCGATGGTTTCTATTTGCCAAATAATAATGATGAAGCTCGTGATTTAATTTATGGTGAAGATCCAGTTAAAAAATTCAAAACAGCATTTCAAGTTGAATTCTATCTCTCTGAAGCACTTGAATATAGTGGTGAAAGAGAATTCTTTTCTAAATTTGGTCTTGAAATTAAAAACAATACCAAAGTTGTCGTTTCAAAAAGAAGTTTTCAACAGCGTGTTCCACAAAATACTTTTACAAGACCTCGTGAAGGTGATTTGATTTATGTACCTTTCTTAAACGGTACCGGTGAATTATATGAAATTACTTTTGCTGACCAAGATAGAGATTTTCATATGTTAGGTCGCCAGGTTCCATATTTTTATGAATTGCATTTAGAGAAATTCAAGTTTTCTAATGAATTACTTGATACAGGTGTTCAAGGTATTGATGATGCGGCTACCTTCTCATCATACTCAATCGACCTTGAATTGAGAACCGGTTCTGGTGATTATACAATTAAAGAAATTGTTTATCAATCTCCAAATACACAAGCAAATGCCACAGCTACTGGTATAGTTCAATCTTGGGATGCTGTAAACAATATAGTTCGTGTATCTAATATTGCTGGTGAATTTGCCAACAACTCACGAAAAATTGTTGGTGCTTCTAGTAATGCACAATATTTCTTATCAACATATGATCCATTAAAAGAAAATCAACGTGATGATACATGGGATAACTACATTATTGAAAATCAAGCAAATTCAATTATTGACTTTTCTGAAACCAATCCGTTTGGAAGTATATAATGGCAAATACTTTTTATAATCGTTCTTTGCGTAAAATAGTTGTTGGTTTTGGCAACTTGTTTAACGACTTAACTTTGGTTCGGTACAATCCAGATTATACTGAAGCCGAAAGAATGATTGTGCCTATTCAATATGCACCAAAAGAAGATTATGTAAATCGTATAGAAGGTGATCCTGTTCTTGGTCGAAAGGTAATGATGACTTTACCAAGAATGTCATTTCAATTAAATGGTTTTACATATGATGCTGCAAGAAAACAAAATACAAATATTAAAACTTTTGCTAAAACTAAAACAGGTTTCGTATCACAATATAATCCAGTACCATATAATTTTGATTTTGATTTATATCTGTATGTTCGTAACATAGAAGATGGCACACAAGTTATTGAACATATACTTTCTTACTTTACGCCAGATTATACAATGAAGTTGAATATGATACCTGAAATGGGTATCGTTAAAGAAATTCCTGTTGTATTAAATTCAACAGCACAAGATATAGACTATGAAGGTGATTGGCAAAGAGGCACAAGAACAATTATTTGGACATTAAATTTTACAGTCAAAGGTTATATTTTTGGTAAAATTAATGATTCTAGTAATGGTTTAATTACTCATTCAATCACTTCAATTTACAATGCAATAACACCAGAAGATATTATAACTTTTACTGTCAATCCAACATCTGGTGTGGGAACATATCAAAATGGTGAAATAGCATTTCAAGGTTATTCAGCGGCAACATCTACTGCAACAGGACGAGTTGTGTATTTTGGTGCAAATAATAAATTAAAATTAACAAACATTAATGGCAATTTTACATCGGACTTACCTATTATTGGTGCAAGTTCAGGTGTAAATTACAAATTTACTTCTTATAATCCTGTACCTGAAAAATTAGTGCAGATAGATATAAGACCACAACCAGCAAATGCAAATGTGGCTTTTGCAAATACCTGGACAGCAAATACTATTATAACTGAATTTCCTTAATAAGCTATGAACGATTTGAATAAATCATTATCAGATATTTTTGATGTGTCACCAATACCAGAAGAAAAAAAAGAAAAACTTCCTACGGTGTCAGCAAAATATAATCAACCAGATTTAAAACAAGACCTGACTGATGCGTATCAACAGTCAAAAGAAAATCTGCAAGGTATTATTGACCAAGGCCAAGAAGCCATGGAAGAAATACTCAACATTGCCAAAGCAGGCCAACATCCACGAGCATTTGAAGTATACGGTACTCTATTAAAAAATATGGTAGATGCCAATAAAGAACTTCTCAACATTCAAAAACAAATGCGTGAGATGGATGAAGAAAAGAAAAAAAATACTGGCACAAATATCGATAAAGCCATTTTTGTTGGTTCAACCGCAGAATTAAATAAGTTGATTAGAGGAAAAGAATGAAACTTTGGGTGAGTTTGTGTTTTTATTATGTTGAAAATCGGTTAGAAAATTTTAAAAGAACAATAAACAATCTTTCAAACATACCAAATATTAAAATAACTGTTGATAGTAATGTAAATTTTGACAGTAATTTAGATATTAGAGTTACTCAACTGGCAGACCCATATCACTACACTTGGGAACACAAAAAATATATGCCAGAATTTCTCAATTCAGATTACACTCATTTTGCCTATCTTGAAGGTAACATTGATGTTACTAAAAAAACATTTGATTATTGGATTAAAACAAGAGAAATGTTTTTAGAAAACAATCGTAATTTTATACCTGCGGTGCATCGAATACAAAAAGATAAAGAAGGCAATATCTATTCATTAGATTGCACACATAAACAAACACATAGCCGTAAAGTTATATTAGAAGGCCAAGAATTTGTGTTTCTCTCTGAACCATATCAAGGTATGTTTATTATGGATAAAGAAATGGTAAGAGAACATATTAATTCGGGATACTACTTTTTAGGTCATAAACATACATATGGTATCAGAGAGTCAGCCAATTTAGGAAATATCTATGTTAATGTCCCACCAAATTTACCACATCGAGCTGCTCTTCCTCTAAATATTCCAGATGATTGTATGGTTGAACACTTTGGCACCGACTATCATGGTGATGTAAATTCACCTCACGCCAAAATAAAAATAGAAGATTTGTTTAAATGAACCAAAAAGATTCTTACCGTGATAACCCTCTACTTAAAAAAGTAGGAGTTCAACACGAGTATACAAAAGAACAAATAGAAGAATACATGAAATGTGCCAAAGATCCGGTATATTTCTGTATGAATTATATTAAGATTGTAAACGTAGATGAAGGTCTCATCAACTTTAAGATGTGGGACTTTCAAAAAGAAATGATTAATCTATTTAAAGATAATCGTTTCGTAATTACAAAATGTCCTCGTCAGGTTGGTAAAACTACCACAACGGTTGGTTATCTTCTTTGGGCAACTATCTTTACTGATTCACAGAATGTTGCCGTTTTGGCAAACAAAGGTTCTTTGGCTCGTGATATTCTAGCCAAGTATCAACTGGCATACGAAAACTTACCACAATGGCTCCAACAAGGCGTGGTGACATGGAACAAGGGTAATGTAGAGTTAGAGAATGGGTCTAAGGTTATTGCGGCCTCCACCTCGTCCTCTGCAATCCGAGGCGGTTCGTTTAACATTGTATTCTTAGACGAATTTGCTTTCGTGCCAAACAATATTGCCAATGAGTTCTTTAACTCAGTCTATCCGGTAATCTCATCTGGTAAGTCCTCAAAGATTATCATTGTTTCCACACCAAATGGTATGAATCTATTCTACAAATTATGGATGGATTCGTTAGAAGGCCGAAACAACTACAAAAACTTTGAGATTCACTGGTCGATGGTACCAGGTCGTGATGATGCATGGAAAGAAGAAACTATCCGAAATACCTCTGAACGGCAGTTTGCACAAGAGTTTGAAACCGAGTTCTTAGGTTCTTCTAATACACTTATCTCTGGTTACAAACTACAACAATTGAGGTATATGAACCCAATTGCAGAACACGATAAGATGAAAATCTATGAACATCCTATCAGAGAAGGTCAAAATGATGCCAAATCAGACCATTTATATTGTATTTGTGTGGATGTTTCAGAAGGTAAAAATTTAGACTCCTCAGCTTTCTCAGTATTTGATATATCATCTACACCATACAAACAAGTAGCAACATATTCTAGTTCATCTATTTCACCAATATTATTCCCAACTGTGATTGTGAATGCTGCTAGAGTTTATAATGATGCCTATGTTTTAGTGGAAATTAATAACAATCCTCAGGTTGCCGATTTTATACACCAGGATTTGGAATATGAGAATTTGTTAAAAGTCTTTACAGGCAATAAGAAACCTCAACAATTGTCTGCTGGGTTTGCTCGTGGTATTCAAATGGGTCTAAAAATGTCACCACAAGTTAAACAGGTTGGTTGTTCTAACCTTAAAACTTTGATTGAAGGTGATAAGTTACTTATTAATGACTTTGATACCTATTCAGAGTTAACCACATTTGAACAATATAAAACCTCATTTGCGGCTGCGGAAGGTGCAAATGATGATATGGCAATGACTTTGGTTATTTTTGCATGGGCAACAACACAATCTTATTTTAGAGAAATTGTTAATCATGACCTAAGAAAACAGATTCAATTGGAAAATATGAATCAGTTGGATGAAGAAGTTTTACCAGCTCCAATTATAGATGACGGGTTAGAGCATGATTTTATGGTTGAAGGTGGTGATATATGGGAAGTTGCCAATGGAGGCGACACCTATGGGTCTTATACTAAAAAATGGTTCGAGAAGTTATAAATCCTACGTTTCATAAATATCAGTATGGTATTATAACTGCCAAAAACACATAATAATTCAAGGAGAATAAAATGGCGTTTCAACTCTCTCCAGGCGTAAATGTTTCCGAAGTAGACTTAACAACAGTCGTTCCCTCGGTTCTTACTACTGCTGGTGCTTTCGCTGGACAATTTTCATGGGGTCCAGGAAACAAAGTTATTTTGATAGATAACGAAGTTAATTTAGTAAGCACATTTGGCAAACCAGATTCCAATTCTGCAATATCTTTCTTTACCGCTGCTTCTTTTTTAGCATACGGTAATAACCTTAGTGTAGTTCGTGCTTTACAAGCGAATACATTTAATGCTGACGTTGCTGGCTCTGGTAAACAAGTGGCAAACTCTGATGTATTTGAAAATTCATATTTGAATGTAGACCAGTTAAATGGTAGAGGCGCATTTATGGCTCGTTACCCTGGTTCTTTAGGTAATTCACTTTCCGTTTCCGTTTGTGCAAACACAAGTCTGTTTTCATCTTGGACCTACAAAAATTATTTTACAAGTGCTCCAGGTACTTCTGATTATGTATCTGCAGCTGGCGGTTCTAGGGATGAATTGCATATTGTTGTTATTGATGCAGACGGCGAAATTACTGGCACCCAAGGTACAGTATTAGAAACATATCCATTTGTTTCAAAAGCTTTTGATGCACAAATAAATGGTGCAACAAACTATTATAAACAGGTTGTTTTCAATCAGTCAAAATATATTTACGTTGTTGATCCTGTTGATTATAACAACACATATTTTTCTTGGGGAACATCTTCTTCCAATACATTTACTAACGCTGCTACCAATATCACATCAAATTTGATTGGTGGTACTGATACAACATTAACAAATGCCAATATTCAACTAGCATATGACGAGTTTGCAAACAAAGAAGAATATGATATTTCTTTGGTTCTAACTGGTGGTGCAAACACATTTGTTCAACAATATGTAATTGACAATGTTGTTAATGTTCGTAAAGATTGCGTAGCATTTATTTCGCCTCCTCAAACTGCTGTGGTCAACAATGCTGGTAACGAAACAACTTCAATTCAAACTTGGTTGACTACTTTAGCTCGTTCCAGTTCTTATGCAGTTGCTGATTCTGGTTGGAAGTATATGTATGACAAGTATAATGCTGTTTATCGTTATATTCCATTAAATGGTGATATTGCTGGTCTTTGTGTTAATACAGATACAGTTCGTGATCCATGGTTCTCACCTGCTGGTTTCAACCGTGGTCAAATCAAAAATGCAATTAAACTAGCATGGAACCCAACTAAAACATATCGTGATACCTTATATTCTGCTGGCGTGAACCCTGTTGTTTCATTCCCAGGACAAGGTATTGTGTTATACGGTGATAAGACTTTACAAAATAAACCTTCTGCGTTTGACCGTATTAATGTTCGTAGATTGTTTATTGTGCTTGAAAAAGCTATTGCTCGTGCAGCTGAGTTCTCATTGTTCGAATTTAACGATGAATTTACTCGTGCTCAGTTTGTAGCTCTGGTAACACCGTTCTTGCGTGATGTTCAAGGTCGCCGTGGTATCTATGACTTCCGTGTTGTTTGCGATACAACCAATAACACACCACAAGTCATTGATTCTAACCAATTTGTTGGTGACATCTATATCAAACCTGCCCGTAGCATCAACTTTATCCAGTTGAACTTTGTTGCAGTTGGAACAGGTGTTGACTTCACAACAATCGTTGGTGCAGCTTAATAAATAACCACGATATAGGAGAAAACAAATGGCATTCAATGTAGCAGAATTTAGAGCAAATATGGTTGGTGACGGTGCCCGTCCCAATCTATTTTCGGTCTCTTTAGTATTTCCTCTTGAACTCGCTCAGAACGGTTCAGCTGCTGGTCAAAAAACAACGTTTATGGCCAAATCAGCACAGTTACCTGGTTCAACCATTGGTACAGTTCCAGTTTTTTATTTTGGTCGAGAGTTAAAATTTGCTGGTAACAGAACATTTACTGATTGGACTTTGCAAATTATCAATGATGAAGATTTTGTAATCCGTAATTCTTTAGAATCATGGATGAACGCAATTAACAGTCATGCAGGTAATGTTCGTGCTAATTTAGCACAAACTCCAACATCTTACACAGTAGATGCAATTGTTACACAATATGGCAAAGCTGGTAATGTATTGAAATCTTATAAGTTTGTAGGTCTATTCCCACTTGATATTGCACCAATCGATTTAGATTGGGGATCAAATGATGTGATTGAAGAATACTCAACCACATTTGCCTTCCAATATTGGGAATCTAACACTACAACTTAATATGTTTTTGTTTGAGGGACTTCGGTCCCTCATTTATGTTTAATTGACTTGGAATTTATAAAATATGGCAGCCACTAACAAATTTTCTCTCTTTGGTTTTGAGATTTCTCGTAGAAAGAACGAGGAAGAACAAGCCGCACAACCATCTTTTACGCCACCTTCAAATGAGGATGGCGCTCTTACTATTTCCTCTGCAGCTTATTATGGTACATATGTTGACCTAGATGGTACAGCCAAAAATGAAGTAGAACTCATCTCTCGATATCGTGAAATGGCTATGCAGCCAGAGATAGAGTCTGCCATCGATGATATTATGAATGAAGCTATTGTACAAGATGATGATGGCAAAATCATTGAAATTATATTAGATGATTTGGATCAACCAGAGAAAATTAAAAAAGCAATCAAAGAAGAATTTCATACCA
>Ga0214921_10010140_pt1 | contig 11724 bp, 13 predicted proteins | sample LL1505_MetaG_FD_177992 | JGI IMG/M metagenome (GOLD analysis project Ga0214921, IMG submission 177992) | Freshwater microbial communities from Lake Lanier, Atlanta, Georgia, United States - LL-1505 | ecosystem: Environmental > Aquatic > Freshwater > Lake | place: USA: Georgia | collected...
TCTCCCCCTAAAGATCCATAATGGATCCCTCTCTTTCAACCTTTTGGCTGTTTGGAACTTCTACAGTCTTTGCAAGCGTGGACGCTTTCGTGGCGCCAGGGGTGAGGTTGGCGTGGAGATAGCAGCTATTCATCACTACCGGTCTTTTCTGCCTGACCCATCTCTACTTATTGGAGACCTAAATATGGGGCCTACTCTTTCGCTTCATAGTTTTTCCCGATTGAGCGGTCTCCTCGCGGCAATGGGCTTCAAGGATCTTTCTAGCATCAGTACACAGAAGCTTTCGAAGGATTTTCATTGGAAAACATTCAGGATGAGGCGAAAGGAACAGTTCTTTTATCACCATCTTGACCATGCTTTTGGAAGTCCGTTTTTCTCGGACCGACTTGATTCATTTGAGATCGATGAGCAGGCCATGGACAAGTTCTCGGACCATGCTCCTGTTGTCCTTGATTTTGCCGATTGATTCTTTAGATCTCCTTGCCCCGGATCCGGCACATTACCTCGGACCGTTTGGATTTGGAGCAGATGTCGGTCAAACTTCCCAGCGCCTTACAATTTGACCCATATGCCACGCAAAGGCTTCAGGATGAGCACGACAGGGCTCGTTTTTTGCCTCGGCAATTTTGCCGCCGTCTAGTTCCAACAAAAACCTGTGAGCGCCTGTTTCTTTCACTCTTCTGGGTATATATACTTTTCTTTCTGTGCTCACGCCAAATAGGCCCTGATCAAAAGCCCAATGAAGGCTCTGACAAAGAGCAATTCCGTTTCGCAAGTCGTCCGTACCACCACTTTTGAGGGGAACGATATGTGCAGCCTCCACTTCATATAAACGATCCGGAGTTTGCAACCGGATGCCGGTTACCGCACAACTGTGACCGTATTCACGTTTTACGAGCTCCCGGAAAACCGCGTCTCTTACAATCCTATTTCCTGAAGAGGCACGCCTTTCCACCTCATTGCCTTGGGCGCGAAACGGCGTGTTTCTTTGCTGATCGATTTCCTTTTTCGCCGCCTGAAAAGACGATTTTTGTGCCGGCAACAAAGATGCTGAAAGTGGCCCCCACCTTCTGCCCTCGGCAAGTTTCTCAATCGCCTGAAATCCTTCCGTGCCTTTTTCCCAAAGGGTCAGCTTGAAATGGCTGAGCTCTTTGGCAGACCGCTGAAAAACGAGAATGTCGCCCTCTCCAGCTTTTTGCCAAAGCAAACCAAATCCGTCCGTGATTCTTGCCTCGGGAGACCTTGTGCCTCCCCAAGTCTGTAGCTGGTACCTCAACCACCGTGAATCCAAGTATTCTTCTCCCAAATAAAGATCGCCCCGCACGTATTCCTCCGTGGTTGGATTCAAGGCCGAGGTATCGCCTTTATCCAGAAACGGCAAAAACTCCCAAAGATCTTTGGGAACGACCATGCCCGCTTGGTGCCCAGTAGCTTGACCCGTGTCATTGCGGGCCAGCCGCTTGAAAAACGGGCGATCCCAATCACTGCTTTCGCCAAGTGCGGCAATCAAGGTCATGCCCGGTTGTTTAGAGGGCCTTGACCACGGCTCTTGAGACCGCCTCAACCACCGGGACCACAACCGAATTACCAAACTGCCTATACGCTTGGGTATCCGAGACTCGGATTCTGAAGCCCTCTGGAAAACCCATTAGCCTACGGCACTCCTCCGGGGTCAAGCGCCTTGGATTAATCGAGCCACCGTTTTGCCGGATCAAAATCTCTGACCCGTCCTTGTGGTAGCGGGCGCTCAGTGTACGGGCTACATCTTCCCTACCAAACAGGCCAAATCCAAATCCGTTGCCTGATTCCCGGTGTTTCTTTGCGTACTCCTGAAGGTATTTCCAAAGATGATCCGATAAAGTGTATTTTGTGGGTACGTTCTCATCCAAGATTTGGCCGAGCAGATGATTGCCTTTGGGCACTTCTGGAAAAACAAAACTACCGGCTTTTCGGAATCCAACAATGAACACACGCTCACGGTGTTGAGGCACAAAGTTTCTGGCGTCGATGACATTATGGTGGACGTTGTATCCAAGCTCTTTTTCGAGGACATGCAAAATAGACCGGAAAGTATTGCCCTTGTCATGACGGAGCAAATGTTTGACGTTTTCCAGTATGAAAGCCTTAGGACGATGCCGCTTGATGATCTTGGCTACTTCAAAAAATAGCACCCCTTGGTTCTCGTCTTCAAAGCCATGTTTTCGGCCCAGACTGAGCTTTTTGGATACTCCCGCGATACTAAAGGGCTGACAGGGAAACCCACCGCAAACGAGATCCACCTTTCCTGTGCAAAGCTTTTCGGAGCTTAGCCTCCGGATGTCTCCGAAAGGCACTTCGCCGTAGTTTTCATAGTAGGTAGTTTTCGCATTTTTATCCCAGTCAGAGGAAAAGACGCACTTCCCACCCATCTTTTGCAAGGCAACTCGAAATCCCCCAATGCCAGAAAATAGATCTATAAATTTGAACTTGGCCTTGAAGGGCGGTGGGAACGGCAAGTCGGTAAAGTCGATTTTTGGAAGTGATTTTCTGGCAACCATCCCAAATTGCCTTTGGAGAATTTTGCCCCATTCCGTCGCCTCTCTCTTCCCAAGGAGAATAGGTGCCTCACCGGGAGAGTGAAGCCAATGTGAAACGATGGCCGGAAGTTCGTCCTGGATGTGCGAAGAATACCTTTGGGACTGGATGTTTGTTAAGAGAAGCTCCAAAGCCTGACGATGCGAAATAATAGCACCAAACCCTTTTCCACTTTTGGTATGAGAGCCGGTCTTCGGGCCTTTATTGGGGCAGATAAAGATCATGCCAAGCTAGCCCACGAGTTCAGACACACTGCTGAAAAGTTCATAACCTGTTCTATCTCTGCCACAAAGCCATGCCAGCACTGTCAGCGTTATTATACCCGCTTGATGCGGACAAAGGGTTATCAACTCATTTCGCGCATATGCACCATTAAGTATGATCTTATCTTTAAAGCTTGGGTGGGGAGACTCGAGTTCCACTGGTTTTAGGCAGTGAAAAGAAACATATGTCTTTGAATGGTCATAAACTTAGGAGGAAACAGCATAAATAGTAGAAGATTGGGGGCTTAATATTTGCGGCATTAGTAGCGCAAATCCAGTAACAGGTGGCCACCCTTTACGCGGGCTTTGTTCTTGAGAATCTTTAATGAGAACAGGCCAAAACAATAAAGCCCCGCGCTCACTGTTAGGGCTTAGTGAAGAGCATGTTACCGCTTTTGAGTCGGCATGAGAAACAAGCCATTTTGCAAATACGACATCCTTAGGTGAATTGAAAGCATTAATTCTTGTCCTAGTATCTGCTATTGTTCTTTCAAGACATGGTATTTTTATATCAGCGATAGAAAAAGTATCAGTGCCATCAATAATTGGGGCGACAAAAAGCCATTCTTTAATTTTGTTTTTATTGTCATATATGAATTTAGTTTCTGGCAAGATCTGGTTTTGATCGTTTTCCCATTTGATTTTATTGAGGATACTAAGAATACCCTCACTCTGAAGCTGTGTAATAAAGAATTCTCCATTTACTTTTATCGGGCCTTTTTTACGTGATAGCTCAATGACAGCCTTAGTTCTTTTAAAGGTTTTGTTCGCAAGTTCTTTCTGGAAAACTTTTATATTGTGAAGCATATCGACTTTTTTGCTAAGGGATTGTTTTGTAGGCTCTCTATAGTCTGAGAATGCAGAAACAACTTGTGCGTATCGCATTTTGTGTCGGGCGGTTGGCCTGTAAAACGGATGAGAGTTGAATACAAAGACAGGAACTGTCTTCGGAGTTACGTTTTTATCAGATGAGTAAATGGACAGCCTTTTGCGAAACTCCTCCTCATCTCTACAGAGACTTTCAAACTTTTCGTAAAGGTCATGTTTAAGTCCTCGCTTGTCTAGAATATTTCTTGATATATACAATCTAATCAGATCTTCATAACCGTCGCGATATCCAAACCAACGCCCCATTTGCATTAACGTATCCTGTGTGTTTGAGTTTCTTTGAAAAAAAGAGATCGTGAGTCCCTCAACAGTATAACCCCTTGATAGTTTGGCCCCACCCACAAGAACCTTCCAGATGCCTCGACTCCCTGAGAAATCTGGCGCTTCACCGTCATCATCACTATTAACTTTGATCACAACATTACCACTTCGTATTCTAGCCAATGATTCAATTAGCGCTTTTTTCTTTATCTCAGAGAATTCAGAAGGAAAAGGTAAGTTGCTTTTTTTCCCTTTTAGCTGCCACGTTGTCTTAAAATTATCAAACACTTTTTCAAGGCGCTCAAAACATCTTGGTGAATCATATTGGGACTCTTGCCAGACGGCATTAATTTTCTTTAAAGCACTTTCATGCTCCCCTTTTGAGGTAGATTGATGGAACAACATTGTATGATGTTTAAAGCTTAGTCCTGCAACGTCTTCACGATAGCATTTGATTGCTCCGCTTATTAAGAATGAATCTAGTGCCTCTTGAAGTTTTTCGTTTTCATCATTTTGATTAATATCACGGACATGGCATTTTTCGTTTTTTCCTTCTCCAATTATTGTTTCCTCTACATCTGTAAATTCTTTTGGCCCCATATAATTAGGTGGCCTGTCCAATGAAAAGATAAAGTCTGCCGGGAAAAGGTCCTTATTATCCTTAGGATTAATAAATACGTTTGCAAACGGTGTCGCTGTATAGCCAATATATTGAGTTCTTTTAAAAAGCTCAATTATTCTGGTAATCTTTTTGTTTATTGCAGATTTATCCTTACTTTCTGCTCTCGTATTTACGGACGCTTGGTCGGACTCGTCATCTATAATTAAGACAGGCGTCTCGTTTCTCTCTCGCTCTGATAGGTCTAAGATTTCTTTAATGAGATAACCAAGCCTGTATTTTTCTTTTTTTATAACTATTACTTTTGAATCTGCATGCTGAATGTTTTGCTCTTCATAAAGTGGAAGTCTTTTATTTCTCTTTACAATCCGTAATCTATTTGTTCCGGTTGAAGAATAACTAAAATCTATAAGTGATGTAGTTATTCTATCGATATTTATGTCACCTTTTTCGCTTGGACGACAACCATACCGGATAAAGTTACTAGGCCAGTCACTATCCGTGGCATATTCATGCTCCGATGTGCTGTCGTTCTCTTTCGAGGGCAATCCAACTTGCTCAATTCCGATCAGATCCATATCTACTCTTTTTTGTGTTTGCTTTCGGAGTAGATCAGTCAATCCGGCCAATACTATAATAATCTTGTAGCCGCTATCGATTGCTTTTGCCACTAATGAGATAAAGTTTGTAGTTTTTCCACTTTGTACATATCCTACAACAAGTCCTCTTTTTCTTTGAGCAAGTTTATTTCTCGGATCCGATATTCTATTCAGAATTGAAGTTGTAATTGAGTCAATTGCGGCAACAGTTTTAAGGACTTCTGATTTGCCTTTTGAGCTTTTAATTCGGTTGTCTTGCAGGTTTTTAACTACATTTTCCCAATAAAAGTTATGGGTAGACGCAAACTGTTTCGTAAACCAATCTTTTGATGAATCTTTTTGGGATTCAATCATAGCTTCTTTTGTGTCCGTAAAAACGGGGATATCGTAATTGATCTTGTCAATAAGCCTTAAAGGGAGCTTAAGAAGTTTAACGATAAGGCTTCTTCTTTGAATTGTATTTTTTTTTGTTTCTTCAGTCCAGCTATCACGCTCCGTGTAATCCCACTTACTCAAGTAATACTGTATCAGTTCTCTAATTTTATCATTAGGATCAATAACAAGATGTTTATCAATTAGTTTGAAGATATCTACTTCTTTAGATATTTTTTTACCAAGGTAAAAGGTCACGGCACTTTTAAGGCAACTTGGGCCCGAAACCATGCCACTTAGTGCACTAGTTAGTGCCGATTCGAAGGTCATATACATTTTACTCGGTTTTTATACATTTTAAAGCCAATCTCATCAGAAAAGTCCTCAAGAAGGATATTGTAACTTACATCATTTATACGTTGAATATTTAATTTAAGTGTTGTGTTTATTATCTTAGGAAATTTAGAATCGACAACAAAACAGCAGGGATTTCTTCGTAGTACATACTTTTTATGAATCTCAGGACTTTTCATAATATCTTCAGAGAATACGTCAATTTTAGCTAGGGTTTTTGCTATTACTGCATCTCCACCTCGTGTTTTTTTAATGTTAATCAACAAATCGTTGAGGGAAAAGCTTTTGTTGCCTTGCCCAGGAGTTAATAAGTATGATATTAAATATAGCTTACGTTTATGTTTTGGCAGCAATTGATTCAGCGAGCCTATTCGATGCTCCCTAATTTCTTTTAAGGTTGTTTTAATTTCATAATCGTCTTTAGGGCATGTAAAGTCGTGTTCTTCTGATTTAATACCAGTCCAGTATTTGAAGACTAAGGCTGCATTTCTTTTTTGGATTAGCTCGTTAAAGAAATACAACTCCCCAATAAGACCTGTAATAACTTCCTTTGTTGGGTTTTTTCTTTTTTGTAATATTTTTTCAAATCTTGCTAAAGATTCTTTAATAGCTTTAGCCGGTTTACTTTTGTCAATTTGAACTGCATCAGCTATCCCACTACATATTTCATAAAAAGGACTATAAAGATCTTTCTCACTGCATCTTAAATGTATCTCTTTACCACCTCTTGCTGTTGAGATCTGGATTTTGCTATGGCTTTTCAGTGTTCTGATATCATCTATTGATTTAATTTTGAAGATTATCTCCTTTTCATTCGGAGACACCGACAGTTCGCACAAAGGGTCACCATGGAATGGCTCAAGAAATGGTATTCCCCTCTTTAGCCTTCGCAAAACTTCGGCCCATCTGAGGCGTGTTAAAATCATTTTTTTACACGGTTGAGCTCGTTTTTTAAAGCTTCAGTTAATGCTCCCTTTATTGCATTTACCTTTATTTTTTCAATTGGTCCTATTTTTTCTCCATTTAAAATCGGTTCAAATATAAAATATAAAAGTGTCCTAAGCAGTGGAAAATCTGTTTTGCTGCCCTTTTTCTTTCCCAGCAATACCTTTCGAAAGCTCCTATTAAGATGCACTTCTCTTTTCCCTGGATTTATATCGACAAAGCTTTTTGAATTAATTTTCTTCCAGTCGATCTTCATATCTCGACCGTTAAGAAAAGGAATCCTGCTTTCTTGGAGAACCTCTTTTACTTTTACAGGAATTCCAAAGCCTGGTCGAATCACGGCCTTTGGTTTTACATTCCCTTTTTTTCTATAAAGTTCCTCGGCTTCCTTAAGATATTTGTCAAAGGTTAAACCATCTTTTGCTTTGGCTTTAAAGACAGAATTTGGAAAACTATGTGGTATATCAACACCATCTTTGTTGCTTCTTACTTTAATGTATTTCCCTAAGGATTCGGTTATGTCGATTTCAACTCTCGCCAGACTCAAATGTGGCTCACATGTACCGATTATATCACACCAACCGCCGTCTGTGATTAGCCTATTATTTCTAAAGAAATAGAACCCTTGATGTTCTGCAACTTTACCACCCCCAAGCTTGTAGCCCTCATCACTTGATTTCTTCTTCCATATATGACCAATGAGTCGAACACTTCCAGCTTTCGGTAATTTAAGATCGAAAGTCTTTGGATAACTACTAGATGCTGATTGACTCTTTTGGGGGAACGGGCAAAGCGGCTCAATTATTGTCTCAATACCTGCTTGACCTAGTTCTTCATCAAAAACGTCGATTCTAATTTCTAGATTTTTTTTATCCAAGAATCTAAACAGCTTAAGACCTAGATGTGTTTTGGTTTTATTAATAATGCTATTTAAATAACTATCTATCCCGACACGGAGACGGGTAAAATCATCAATTTCGCTCCACATCACAATCGTCCCAGACTTTATTTTTTCAAGAAACCCCCAACTACTTGAAAAAATAAGGGCTATTGTTTTTTCACTTGGAGTATACAATTGCCAATCTTGTTCTTTTATTCCTTTTTTTGTCCATTGTCTTCCCACGACGTCTGTTGTCTTTGTTTTCGAGATAACGGTTAAGATATTAGCCTGACTTAATGATGCTGTTTTTAATCCTACCCCAAACATTCCTAAGTCGTTTTTCCCGTATTTCCTTTTTTTTGCGAATTGCATTGCATCTCTAAGCGTTTTTTCATCCATTCCATTTCCGTTATCTACAATATATACCGCTTTTATCTTATTGTTTTGTATGTGAAATCTTATTAAGACTTTGCTTGATTCTGCATCAATTGAGTTGTCGATGAGATCGGCTAGACTTGCTTCGAATGGGTAATCTTTTTCAAGCGCATCTAATATGTCAGGAGTTGGTCTTAGTTGTTCTCTGCCAACAATTGAAAACTCTGCTGGTTCTATAAATGATTCTCTGTTGTTCATTTTTATGTTTTATTTCTTTTTAGTTAATTATCAAGCATACATCCTAGCGCTCTTGGATTTTTACAATGTTCTAGATTTTTATTACTATTCTTTCTTGATGTGTGAAGCGCCGTCGCCGCTTCCTGATGCTTGACATCATCAATTGCTTCCATCCAAAGATACCATTCCACTAGTGTCATTCATGCGGATCCCTACTGGGTTGCGCTCTGTGACGCTAACCATCTTTAGATGCTGAAAGAATTCTTTGGGTAACCCATGATCCTGCCCACCTTTTCGAATCACCTCGTAATACTTCTCGGAAGGCCTGTGGTACAGGTACTTGCGCTTTTTCTCATCCGCCACCTTAGCCTGGTAGGTTAGGCAAGTCTGTTTTACCCCTTTTTCATCAACCACCTCTACCTTCGTCCGGTTGTAAAAGTTTTCCTTCGGGTCCCGATGCTTTTTATACCCCTCATAATGGTCGATCTTATCCAGTTGCTCCTCAGTTAACTCATAGATAGCCCCCCATACCTTCGACCCAGCCTCAGGCACAATATCGGCCACCCCACCGTTCCAAGTTAATTTGGAATAAAGCGTAAAACCGAGCCTGTGGTTCTCCAAGTAGGCCCCACTGATCACTTTGGGCTTCGATCCGATCCGCTCCCGCATCTGCTCCAATGACAAATTCGAGCCATAGGCGAAGTATAAAATATTTTTACTCAAAGCTTGGTCCCTCCAAACTCTTCCGAAGCTGATTACCCTCATCATCCTGAGAATGCAGTACCATCATCGCATCATCAGGCCACACATGATGCTCCTTGGCAACTTCCAGCATCAGGAATGCCCGGGTCAACATAGCCCTTAAGAGTGGCTTGGCATCCTCCGGCTCTGGCTGGTTTGCCGCTAGGTGCTCCAGCGCCGCCTGCACCAACAGCTCGTAAAAGCCGTACTTGTTGCCGTAATCCAGCCAGCCATCGAACAGATCCCGCATTTGGAACACAAACCATGTCGCTGGCCCCGCATGTCGTGTCCGTACCGTCAGGTCATGGTCGAAGTAGTTTGGATTATTGAAATCCGTCTTAAAGTCGCTGGTAATCCGGATATCCGCCCCCCGCCACTCCGGAATCCTTTCCATTTCAGGATGCGTCCAGGGCCCTCCCTCCTCAATCGCCCTGCCCATATCCATCAACCCATCCTCAATCGCCTCCGGCCCCTTTACCTCAAATTTCATCTTCTTGTTCCTCTTCATTTTCTTTTCTCCTTTATTCATCATCCCCTCATCTTACCCAACCCCCTAGGACATCCGCAGGGCTACCTCTTTCATTTCGACATTCTGCATAATGTCGAAACGTTCTCTGCAAAATAATCCTTCTTCCCCTGCCCCACATTTCGACATTTGGCACAAAGCCTTCGCGTAAGCGACCAAACCACCCCCTGCGGAGCAGCATCCCTGCTTGGGCGGGGGTAGGTCTAAGGGGGCCAACGTCGAAACGTTCTCCGCGCCCATGGCGGCCGTGGCGGACTTTGCGTGAGCAAATTCTTCCTTAATACCATAATCCCTTAATCCCTTCACAACCCCTACCTCGTCGACCATCCGGGCTTGAGTACCACGCTGCCGGCAGTCGATGTCGTCTGACCGCCTCCCGTGTAAGTACTGCCCGCTTTTGTGATCACCTGGTCCTCATCGATGAAGGTGCTACCCGAACGGGTCACCACACCCCCATACGGAGTTAAGTAGACACTTCCCACCTTCTGGTACTGGCCGCGTGGGGTCAGCCAAACGCTACCCCTCTTCATAATCACACCACCCTCACCCGTCGCGATCGATCCTGCCATCGTGTACTGCCCCCGCCCTCCATAGACCCCACCCAGAAAATCTTTCATTTCCGTTCGGTCATCATCCTCATCCTCCGCAACCGCAAGACATGCCATCAGCAGTACCGCCATCAAAATCATCTTAATCTCAATGCCTTTCATACTACCTCCAGCGCCGTATTGAGGATCTTGAGCATCGTGGCTTCGGCCTTTCTTTCATCCGAATCCACCCAGCCTTCGACCAACCGAATAATCTCGTGAAGCGCCATTCTCATCTGCACCTCACTGCTCCTGTTTCCACCTTCACTCTTTTTGTATTCACTATTTTCATTCATAGGGCGAAATCATCTCATCCCCCCTAGGACAAATACCGCCCTACCCCTAATCCCACTTTCCCGGGATTATAGGACAATCTCACTTTCCCCATCCCCAACCATCTACTCACCCAGTCACCCACCCGACTCAAAACCCTCCCACCATCCCACTTTCCCAGGAACGTATGACAATCCCATTTTCCCGGAATTGTAGGACAAATTTAACCGAACCCTTTGAGCACGGACCCAGTTTAATCCTTATATGGATCCGCTTACTTATCGGCAGCTCGAGAGATTATTCAAAGGGGTAGCCAACCATCGCCGAATCCAGATCCTTCAACTTCTCCAAAACGAACCCAGACTGTCCCTTTGGAAAATCCGAGAAAGGGTGCCCATGGGCCGACAGACGGTTTGTGAGCATGTTCGCAGACTAGCCTCCGCAAAACTCGTTTATAAAAGATACAAAGGTCGAGAGGTCGAACACACCCTCGCCCCCCTCGGCCAACGTGTTCTCTCGCTGCTCCCTGCACTCCTAAACCCATGATTTTCAGCTCACCGGTTCAGGAGGCCTGCAAGGTTTTCTGGCGACATCCGCAGGGCTATGCCTGTTTGGTGGAAGGGGACAGATTTAGGTGGAAGTGGGTCTAGGGCGCCTGAATGTTTCCGAATCCCGACGGGCGCCATGGAGGACCGCCAAAATTAGCACCGTACGTTCTTTTTCATCCGCATGGTATACGATCCGGTAGGGGAAGTGATCGGGATAACACCAACGAATACCCTGCCCCATGGGTTTGACCGCGCTTAATAATGGATTTTGCTCTAGGCCATGCCACGCCGTTTCCACCTCATCCAGAAACCGAACTCCCAAACCGGGTTGTTGCATCTCGTACCAGAGAGTCGCTGCGGCAAGGTCCGTTTCGACCTCGGGCCGGATTTCCAACCGCCAACTCACCGAGTGATTAGTTTTTTCAGGCGGCCAAGCACTTCATTAGGCGAAAGCGCCGAGGAGGGATCCTTTCGGTGGGCTTCCAATCGAGTCTCCGCCAGCTTCAGCTCTTCGGCAGTCAAACCTTGGTCATCCAACTCCATCACCCGGCGAACTAATGCCTGCCGGTCTTGTGGCTTCCAGCTCGGCAGCTCGTGGAGTACTTCGGTAACACTCATTTTCTTAAGTATGCCACTAAGGGCCGGAAGCTGGTCGTCCGTCGCCGGGCCTTCTTTAACCAAG
>Ga0214921_10010141_pt1 | contig 11724 bp, 8 predicted proteins | sample LL1505_MetaG_FD_177992 | JGI IMG/M metagenome (GOLD analysis project Ga0214921, IMG submission 177992) | Freshwater microbial communities from Lake Lanier, Atlanta, Georgia, United States - LL-1505 | ecosystem: Environmental > Aquatic > Freshwater > Lake | place: USA: Georgia | collected 2015-05-28
ACGTGCAATTCGGGGCAACGGTTACCCTCCGATTCGAGGATGACAGTGAAAAGACCTACTCGATCGTGGGTGTCGATGAGGTGGATGTAAATCGGGGGCGTATTAGTTGGATGTCACCTTTGGCGAAGGCCCTTCTTAAAGCCAAGGCGGGTGACTACGTGACCTTTCACTCTCCGAAGGGGGAGCAGGAGGTTGAGGTGTTGTCGGTGGTGTATAAAGATTTGCCCTAGGGAAACAAGCCCGCCATGTTACCATCGGAAGGTGCTCGTGCACCTGAACGTAAACGTACCCTACATGAGAACATCAAGGTTTTCGGGAGCGTTTACCCGCACGATCACGCTCCCGGGGAATCTTTCACCGAAACGCTCCCGCCAAGATATCGCTAAGGGTACCCGTGGATACGAGGATATCGCCCTCCCGGTCCTCGCCACTCTCCATGGCGTGATAGCGGTGCGGAGGTATCGTTGCCAAGATCTCGTACACATCACACGATTGTTTGCGACCATACGGGAAGAGTTCGATGAGCGTCGATCCTTGATCCATGAAGAGGGAATGGCAGAGCCCAGATCCATGAGCGCCGATCATCGCCTCCGCCGAGAGCGCCCGTTGAAGCTGCTCTCGAAGGGAGAGGTCTTCAAAGTAAAGAGGTTGGAATCCAAACGCTGCGGCGGTTTGAGCAACCTCTTCCTGATTGATAATCCGACGAACCTTCGCGGCTGGTTTGCGAGCGATGAGGATTCTCTCCCGTGCGTGGCGTTGATCTAGCTGGAGAGCTTGTCGTATCGCGTCTCGATAGATCTTCATGAACGCGGCGTTGTGATGGGCGTTATAGCCACTGAAGTAGGTTGGTATAAAGAGGCGCTGTGCGCGAATGTCAGATTCGGTGCGGAGGATAATTCGGTCAGGCGATATGCCGAGGATCGCGAGCGATTCCTTCGCCCACGGCGCTGTGGATGGCGACGGAATAAGATAGCATCCCGTAAATCCACAACCCTCAGCGACAATCACCTTCGGTAACGAGTCCATCATCCAGTGAAAGAATCCGGTATCACAGCGCGAGGTAAGAGAGACGATATCGTTGAGCTGTTGAGTGGATCGGAGGATGAGGTGCTCCTCAGTGAGGCGGGGCTTCAAGAAACATTTTTTGCGCAGAAAGTCCGCGTTCTGTTCGACGATCGGATTGCCGTCGCTGGTGAAGATATAAGCTGCCTCTCCCCGGAGGGTGGCGTCTTTGAGTATGAATACTCCACACGGGAGGTCGCCGTACATGTCGCAACAGAGCTGGTCCTCCATCCCTTGCATAGGGATGAAGGATGTTGATGGTAGAGCCAAGAGAGAGTGTGAACGAGCTCCGTTAGGTAACGGGTCATGAGAGGACGGGGAGGATCGATAGGGACCTGTAGTCATAGGGTTTGCCGTCGCGGGACGAGGTGAAAAGCGTCGTTGTAGAGGTATACCTAAGAAGTCTCTGTCTTTCCAATCCCAGCAGCTGGTGTGGCTCTAGATCGTACCTACCGGGGGTGCTACAACCGAGGCTATGTCCGCGAAACAACACCTCCTCTCCGCCGCTGTTATCGTCGCGGCTCTAGGCTACTTTGTAGATGTCTATGACCTTGTTCTCTTTCTCGCGGTTAAGAATGCGTCGCTGATAGACCTCGGGGTTCATCCCGATGAGATGCTTGAGGCCGGTGCCTTTCTCCTGAACTGTCAAAACGGCGGCATGTTGGTAGGAGGCCTCCTGTGGGGCTTGCTCGGCGACAAGATCGGGCGCACCAAGGTGCTCTTTGGCTCTATTCTGATGTACTCAGTCGGGAACATCTGTAATGCCTTTGTCGGCTCGCTCTCTATGTACGCGCTCTTACGGTTCGTTGCCGGTGTTGGTTTGGCTGGTGAGCTGGGCGCTGGGGTAACGCTCGTAGCTGAGCTCATGCCGCAACGACTTCGGGGTTACGGCACGACGATTATCGCCTGTGTTGGTGCTTTTGGTGCGATAGCCGCAGGATTTGTGGGTGACCTTCTATCGTGGCGGCATAGCTACCTGATCGGGGGGGTGCTTGGGCTAGCGCTTCTCTTTTTGCGGGTCTCCGTCGCTGAGTCGGAGCTCTTTAAGGCGGTACACGCTCACGGAAGCTCCATGAGGGAGGTCCTTCGACTGATGGCGACCCCTCGGCGATTGGCTCGATTCTTTCAATGTATCCTGATCGGGGTGCCGATCTGGTTTATCGTTGGGATCCTTCTTGCCAATTCGAAGGATCTTGCGGGAGCGCTTGGGGTCGTTGAGGTCCCGAAGGCGGGTTTCTGTATCGCGATCTGCTATTTCGGATTGTTCGTCGGTGATGTGATCGGCGGCCTTTTGAGCCAGTATCTGCAGAGCCGTAAGCGGCCGATCGCGATCTATCTGAGCCTTTGCGGAGTTGCCCCCCTCTGGTTCCTGACCCGGGAGAACCTCTCGTTGATGGGCTTCTATGCCAATCTCTTTACCGTCGGATGTGCTGGCGGGTATTGGGTCTTGGTGGTGACCCTGGCTGCGGAGCAGTTCGGGACCAACGTTCGAGCGACCGTCACCACATCTATTCCAAACTTCATTCGGGGAGCTATCGTGCCGGTGAGCGCTGTGTTCCTCGCTCTACGCCCTACGCAGGGGATACTGGACGCGGCGATGATGGTTGGGGTAGGGGTCTGTATTCTCTCGACCGTGTGTCTCTTCACCTTGGAGGAGAGCTTCTCCCGGAACTTGGATTTCCTTGAGACGCGGTAGAGCCTGATCTCCCAGGTCGGAGGGTTCGATTTCCCTAGTTTCGACCGACTCTTTCCTCTATTCTGTCCCGGCGGTACCTTTTTTTGCTTCTGACATATAGGCGCGTGTACTTCATGAACACACCACCCCCACCTTCCCCCGTTTCCTCGGTTTCTGCTGATATTCATGGCGCTACACCATTCCTCAACGAGGAGCGCGATGCGTGCGGCGTTGGCTTCGTCGCTGACCGTAAGGGCCGGGCGAGTCACGAGATAGTACAGGCTGCGCTCTCGGCCCTTCGGTGTGTCGAACATCGCGGCGCCTGTGGAGCTGACCAGGTAACCGGAGATGGCGCCGGTATCATGACCGATATTCCATTTGAGTTCTTCGGGTATCCAAAGGGGTCGGTGGCGGTAGCTACCCTCTTCATGCCGAAGGAGCCACAACGGTTGCGTCAGTCCTTAAAGATCTTCGAGGATACCTTCGCCTTTATGGGAATGAAGGTTCTCGATTATCGCGATGTGCCTATGGATACCTCCGTGCTCGGCCAGGAGGCGCGTGAGAGCCTGCCCCACATTCAGCACGTCATTATCGAGCGTCCCGGGCACTGTCGAACGGATGAGTCGTTTAACAAAGCGCTCTATGCCGCTAAGCAAGCGACCCGCACGAAGCATCGTGAGAGTGGATTCGGGGGTGAGTTCTTCTTTACCTCTCTTTCCACGACAACTATCGTGTACAAGGCGCTTACCAAAGCTGAGCACCTCGACAAACTCTACCTCGATCTTCAAGACCCCCGTTTTACATCAAGATTTGCTCTCGTTCATCGCCGTTTCAGCACGAATACACGAACGTCGTGGGACAAGGCGCAGCCGTTTCGTCTGATTGCGCATAACGGTGAGATCAACACTATCGCCGGAAATCGCTCATGGGCGTTCGCGCGCGAGCACGCTCTGGGATTGCCTTTCGACGAGCTTCTTACGCACACAGGCATCAGCGATTCAGGCAGCCTGAATGAGATGGTCGAGGCCTTGAAGTATCGAAGTAGTATCCCAAAGGTTGAGGATATCCTCGCCATCATGATCCCTCCCGCAGATCAGCATAACTCCTTCTACAAGTTCTGGAGCCGCGCGATGGAGCCGTGGGATGGTCCCGCGTTCATCACCTTTAGCGATGGTGAAAAGATCGGTGCTCGGTTGGATCGTAACGGATTTCGTCCGTGTCGATGGACGATGACCGAGGATCGATTCTATCTCTGTTCAGAGGCTGGAGCGTTTCCGGTTGATGAGACGAGCGTTGAGTCGAAGGGAACCTTGCGCGCGGGTTCGGGGGTGAGCGTTGAGCTGAGTAGTGGAATCGTGCACTTTGAGGACCCAAGTCGCTCCCTTGATAATCACGATGCTCGCTTCGACCCGCATCTTCTCAAGATAGAGTTTGGTGCCCGCGCGTCTGAAACGCCTGATTTATCTCTCCAGCATCTTTTCTGTTACACCGATGAGGACCGAGAGCGTCTCCTTTTTCCGATGATCCTTGAGGGGAAGGAGCCGATCGGTTCGATGGGGGATACGGCTCGTCCAGCTGTGCTCTCGCAGGAGCCGCGGAGCTTCTTCGATTATTTCTATCAGGAGTTCGCCCAGGTCACTAATCCACCCCTCGATTACCTGCGTGAGAGCATGGTGACCGATCTCACGACCTACCTTGGTCGTCGACCGAATATCTTCGCGCCGAAGGAGCTTATTCCACCTGCTCGAGCGATCGAGTTGCAAAGTCCCGTCCTCAGCTTGGGACAAATGGAATATCTCCAGAAGCTCGCCGAGAGTGGGGGGACGCAAGGACACCTTAAGACCCGCGAGTTCCATATGACCTTTCGACGGGACCACGGTGCTGTCGGATTCCGTGCTCAGCTTCGCAAGATCGCCGCCGACGCTGTTATCGCGGTGCAGAACGGCTGTAGTATCATTATCCTCACCGATCGGTTGGCGACCTATGAGCATCCCCCGATCCCGAGCTTGCTTGTCCTAAGAGCGGTCAGCAAAGCGTTGAATCAGGCCGGAGAGCTTTTGAGCGCCTCGATCGTTGTCGATACAGGTGAGGTTCGGAGCACGCACCACGTGGCTGCTCTCGTCGGATTTGGCGCGGCGGCTGTGTGTCCCCGATTGGCGCTCCAGATAGCGTTTTTTGATCCGGATAGCAGTCTGCAGAAGCTCTCCTCGGAACAAAAGGAGAAGAACCTTCTGAAGACCTTCGATGCTGGACTCCTGAAGGTCATGGCGAAGATCGGTATCTCCGTGGTGCGAAGCTACCACGGCGCGCGTCTCTTTACGGCCGTTGGTCTCGGCAGAGAGATCGTGAAGGAATACTTCAGCGGTGTCGCGAGCCCTATCGGAGGGATCGGGATTGATCAGCTCGTCGAAAAGATCCTTGCTGAGACAGCTCAGGCGAAAGAATTGGCTGAGAGTGGTAAATTTCGCTCTACGTATGTGTTTAAAGAACACGTGAAGGGTGTGGTTGGCGAAAGGCACTCGATGACGAGCGCCCGTTCACGGTTCCTTCATAAGCTCGCGCGGGAGCAGGGAGCATGGGAGGTGTACGAGGAGTATTTGAAATCAAATGACTCGGACGCGCCTGTCACTATCCGTCAATTGCTTTCACTTAAGAAGGTTGATGCCACGACCTCACTTGAAACCGTGCAGCCCCGCGCGGATATCTTAAAGCTCTTTGGGTCCGGCGCGATGTCGTTCGGCGCGATCAGCGCGGAATCCCAGCGGGATATCATCGCCGCGATGAAGATGATCGGTGGACGAAGTAACAGCGGTGAGGGTGGAGAGAATCCGTACTACTACATCGACGGTACAACAGCTTCTACAAAGCAGGTCGCGTCCGGACGTTTCGGCGTAACGGGTGAGTACCTCAGCAGCGCTGACGAGTTTCAGATTAAGGTGGCACAGGGCGCAAAGCCCGGCGAGGGTGGACAGCTCATGGGAGTTAAGGTGAGCCTTGAGATCGCTCGCGCTCGTCACTCGAACATGAACGTGGATCTTATCTCTCCACCTCCATTGCATGATATCTACAGTATCGAGGACTTAAAAGAGCTTATCTACGAACTCAAGCAGTGCAAGCCATCGGCGAAGGTAAGCGTTAAATTAGTGTCAGGCTCTAATATCGGCACGATCGCTGTCGGGGTCGCGAAGGCGGGAGCGGACATTATTCACGTTGCCGGGAGTGATGGAGGAACCGGCGCGGCTACGCTGACATCGATGAAGCATGCTGGGCTTCCCTGGGAGATCGGGCTTACAGAGGTTCATAAGGCGCTTGTGAGGAATGGATTGCGTCGCCACGTGACCCTTCGAGTCGACGGGGCTCTCCAGACCGGACGGGATATCGTGACCGCCGCGATCCTTGGAGCTGAGGAGTTTGATTTCGGAAAGCTCCTCCTCGTCGCACAAGGGTGCATCATGGCTCGTATCTGTGAAAAGAATACCTGTCCTACGGGGATCGCCACGCATGATCCGAAGTTCAAAGCAAAGTACAAGGGAACCGCAGAGGATATCGTGCGGGTGTTGTCGTACATTGCGGATGATGTTCGTCTCAATCTCGCCGCACTGGGAGTAACGAACCTTCGCGAGCTTCCGGGGAGGACGGAGCTTTTGGAGGTGGACTCATCGCACGTCGGTCTCGTTGAGTCTCGTGGTATCGATCTCTCGGGATTGCTGGAGGCGAGCGTCGCGCTTGAGGATAAGCTACCTGCGCTTTTCGACTATGGAATCGGACAACTCAATCAGGAGCTCATCGATGATTGCATGCCGGCCATCGCTCAGGGGGAGGTCGTCGTTCGATCGTACCAGATATCGACGAACGACAAGGCGACCCTGGCCTCTGTGTCCGGAGTTGTTTCTCAGCGGGTGCACGCGCAGCGTCTCGCCCTGATCGAACGCTCTGAGAGGAAGCGGGATACCTTTAGCGATGTTATAAAGGTCGGTGGGCAGATGAACCTCTCCTTTGCCGGTAGCGCCGGTCAGGGGTTCGGAGTGTTTCTCTGTGACGGCTTCAACGTCAGGCTCTTCGGCGAGGCGAACGATTCGGTGTGTAAATCGATGTCCGGTGGACGTGTCGTTATTAAGCCTGTTCCGGGAGTGAAGTTCGCTCCGGAGATGAATGCAATTATTGGTAATTGCGCGCTGTATGGGGCGACCGGAGGGCGGCTCTACGTTCACGGGCGCGCAGGAGATAGGTTTGCAGTGCGAAACAGCGGTGCGCTAACCGTTGTCGAGGGTGCAGGCCTTCACGCCTGCGAGTACATGACAAACGGCACCGTTGTCATCTTGGGTCCAACCTCATTTAACGTTGGCGCTGGGATGACCGGGGGCGAGGTGTTCATGATGAAGGAGAACGAGCGCTTCACGAACGCTGAGTACGTGACCCCGGTTCCACTCAGCTCTGCCGCAGTTGAGCGGTTGCGAGAGGTGCTTGAGGACTATCGTGAAGCGACCGAGAGTTCGTCGGCGAGCGCTATCTTGGCTAACTGGGAGACGGCTCAACACGATTTCGTGTGGATCCTTCCCAAGAAGGTGGCCGCACAGATGATGGCAGATACGGAAAAGGCGAGCGGCGCCGCGGCCTAGGGAGACAAAGCAAAACTACACTTTCGCGTTGTTTTGCTCGGGTTTGGTGCCCAGTTTGGGAGCAGAGACGTGAGAAGGGCGGGGTGCTCCGCGATATTTCTTAGTTATGTTTGAGAGTTATCGACATGGGGGCGGGTGGGCGAAAGCTCTCATCCGAAGAGCGACCATGAGGGGCCTTAATTCAAGAAAAATTTGATTTTTTCTCATCTGTGCGTAAAGTACCCCTCCACAACGTCTGAGTGGGCTGTCGCACATGAAAATGAAATTCAAAACCCTGTCCAAGAATCTCCAAGAGTTCGTCGTTCCAGAGACCGGCTCGACCAAGAAGCTTGCGTTGTCAAAGGCGATGAAGTCGGGCAAGTCACCGGTATCGCGCTACGCCGAACTCACCCTCAAGCACTGTAATGGTGGTGCCACCTTGCAGGCCGCGCACTGGCTCAAAGATCACTTGGATAATGGTGGAAAGCTCGTTGTGACCATCTCCGGCGCTTTGAGCTCGTTCCAGGTCGGCGTCATGCTCTCAGAGCTCATTCGCCAAGATAAAGTTCACCTTGTTTCGGCTACCGCGGCGAACCATGAGGAGTCCTTCTATCGGTATGTCGCGCATTCTCACTATGCGTACATTCCTCGTTACACTGAACTGACACCTAAGCAGGAGGCTGAGCTTCGTGACGCTGGGCTTCGTCGCATTACCGATACCTTCCTCCCAGAGGATGAGAGCGTTCGAATTATGGAGCCCCACCTTCTCAAGATGTGGAAGACAGCTCAGAAGGAGGGAAAGCGCTATTTCCCGCACGAGTACTTTCGACGTCTGTACGCTGAGAAATTGATCAAGCCAGACGCTGCTGCGAACCCCGCTGATTGCTGGACCTACGCTGCGTATGAGAAGAACATTCCGATCGTTATCCCAGGCTTTGAGGACTCAACGATGGGCAATATCTTCGCGAGCTACACCTACAACGGTAAGTATCGTAAGGATGCGGACGTTGTGCTTGATCAGAACATCATGAAGAGCGGCCTTGAGTACTTTACGATGATGTATGATTGGTACCTCGATAACAGTAAGAAGAGCCCGATCGCCTTCCTGCAGCTCGGTGGTGGTATCGCTGCTGACTTCCCGATCTGCGCGGTTCCGTCCATTAAGCACGACCTCAAGATGCATAAGGTTCGTGATTGGGCGGGCTTTATCGAGATCGGGTCCTCTCCGATGTCGTACGGTTCATACTCAGGAGCTGGAGGAAAGGAGAAGATTACGTGGGATAAGCTCTCAACACAGAGCTACTACCAGATTATTCAGAGCGATGTGACGGTAGCGTTCCCATGGATCGCTGCGGTGTTGTTGGACCTGTAAAGCGATCTTTAATCTGGAAATAACCGAAAAAGCCCAACATCGTTGGGCTTTTTTATGGGATTAGAATCTTGTTCTGTTGAGATCTACGAGTTCAAGTTTCCGAAGTCCTGGACTTTTTGAAACTGGGCTTTAGGGAGATGGGCACATGTGGACCTTACTCGGAAAGTTTGCCGCGAGGTAGGAGTTGAACAGTTGGTGATGTTTCAGGCGAACCTGTTCAAACGCCTTCGGATTGATAAGCTTCACCTTCTTGAAGAGTCCCGCGTGCAGTTTAAGAAGCTTGGTGTGAGGGAAGTCCTTCAGCTGGCATGATTGCGGAACGATCGCTCCAGGCTCGCAGACGTAGACCCCCCTAAGCTGCGTTATGAGCTTTACGAGACTCTTGAGGGTCTTGACCGCGTATGGTGTCGTGTTGAATTCTCGCTGGGTCCCGCGCTTCAGGCTCTTTGCGCCATCCTTGAGGGTGTTTCGGACCGTTTTGATATATTCTCTATAGATTGTCTTCAAGGTTTTGTTGGGGATGCTGGAGCATCGCGGTTGCGCTCGAGCTTCGCAGAGTTGTACGGTGTCATCCACTATCATCGATTTCCCGATGAAATTCCATGTTAGTGGTCCTTTTCGCAGATCGTAGCTTACGGTAAAGCTTCCTTGCTCCGCTTGAAATAATTGATATGAAGTCCCGGAACTTGTTGTGTGAAGCTGATCATCCGGCACAATCAGTTCGTTACCAGTAGATCTAATATCATTAAGAAGAAGGTCATCCGTTGGAGTAAGGGGGTTGAGGTAATAAGCTGGGCTTAGACCGGAGATAGGAACGAGCACGTCTTGCGTCGGTGTGTTGAGGTTCTGATAGTTAAAACGGAGGCGTTCGGAACCTTCCCCGCCTTCCCGGCAGGCACCTAATGAATCCAGCATTGGCTTAGCAAAGAGTTTGACTCGATGTTCGATCGCGAAGTCAACCGCCCGGGCAGCAATTTGCAGTTGAGCGATCTGTTCGTCCTTCGAGAGAATCATGATATCCGAGCTGCTGATGACCTCAATCGCAGCGGCGGGATGTCCATCACGATCGGTCATGACCTCATAGGTCGTTTCGATAGCGTTCGGCGCAACCACATGGACAGCCATCATGAGTCCAGGTATCGGTGTCTCATTTCCTTCACCGGTCGCTTCAACCGTTGAGCCGGGAGTTTCTCCCTTTGGCGCTGGCTGAGAGAAGATCTTATTTGGTGCTGATGGATCGCCTCGGACAACTTGGAAGTCGATCAGATAGGCCAAGGGGGTCGGGGTTGGAGTCTTCACCTCGCCGGCATTGTTTGGGGTCTCCGTAGTTGTTGGTGTTGGCGTGTGGGTCGGTGTGGATGTTGCTGTGAACGTTGCAGTTTCGGTGGGCGTTACCGTTGGGGTTACGGTGGGTGTCTCTGTTGGAGTCTCCGTCGGTGTTGTGGTTGATGTCGACGTTGGTGACTGAGTTGGAGTGTTAGTTGCCGTCAGGGTTGGTGTCTCTGTTGGGGTCGCTGTAGGAGTCACTGAGCTGGTAGGCGATGGAGTTTGTGAGGGCGTTGCGGTTGGGGTGATCGTTCGTGTCACGGTCCCGGTCGGCGTCTCCGTCGGTGTGCGAGTTGGTGTGCGGCTGGATGTAAGGGTCGGGGTGGGTGTCGTCGTCCTAGTTGGTGTTATCGTAGGAGAGACAGTTGGTGTAATGCTCGGGGTAACTGTTGCGGTGACGGTCGGGGTCTCCGTAGTAGTTGCGGACGGTGTTGTTGTAGGCGTCTTCGATGGTGTGCTCGAGGGAGTTCGTGTTGGAGTTAATGTTGGGGTGATTGATGGTGTCCGTGTTGGTGTTTGTGTTGGGGTTGTCGTGGATGTTGCTGTTGGTGTGTGAGTTGATGTTTCGGTAGGAGTTAGAGTCGGTGTTCCTGTGGGGGTGATCGTGGGAGTTGTGGTCGAGGTGTTGGATGGAGTCTGAGTCGGAGTTTCCGTAGGTGTATTGGTAGGAGTGTTGGTTGTCGTACTTGTGGCAGTTACCGTTGGTGTCCGCGTAGGGGTGGTGGTGGGTGTCTCAGTAGGTGTCTTAGTCGGTGTTGCCGTTGGAGTTCTGGTAGGAGTTTCTGTTGGGGTTTGGGTTGGCGTCGTGGTTGGGGTCTGCGTCGGTGTCTCTGTTGGCGTCGTGGTTGGGGTTTCTGTCGGGGTACGAGTTGGAGTCTGCGTTGGGGTCGCCGTCGGGGTTGTCGTTCCCGTTGGAGTGATTGTTGGCGTTTTGGTTGGTGTTCGGGTAGCCGTTAGTGTGGGAGTAGGAGATGGAGTCGATGTCGGGGTTGCTGTTGAGGTTGGGGTTGCCGAGTTTGTTGGTGTGGCCGTTGGTGTGGTGGTAGGTGTAAGTGTAGGGGTATCTGATGGAGTCGCCGTCGGCGTTACGGTTGGTGTATGAGTCGGGGTGTGAGTCGCCGTTCGAGTTGGGGTTTCTGTCGGTGTGTTTGAAGGTGTACGCGTTGGCGTAGGCGTTGGTGTCTGCGTCGGTGTCGCCGTCTGCGTTTGAGTAGGGGTGACCGTAGGGGTTAAGGTCGGTGTCGCTGTCGGAGTGGTTGTCGCCGTTAGGGTAGGTGTGCCCGTTGGCGTTGCGGTCGGTGTCTCTGTTGGCGTGTTCGTCGGTGTACTCGTTCGTGTACTTGTTGGCGTCATGGTTGGCGTGCGTGTCGGCGTCGCGGTAGGGGTCTCGGTTGGTGTCTGAGTTGGTGTACTCGTTGGCGTTACGGTTGGGGTTTCAGTTGGTGTCCTTGTCGGGGTGCTGGTCGCGGTTCTGGTAGGCGTCTGAGTAGGTGTACTTGTAGGAGTCTTCGTTGGGGTCAAGGTTGGTGTCTGAGTAGGTGTGCTTGTCGGAGTCTCCGTGGGAGTTTCGGTAGGTGTACTGGTTGGAGTTTGTGTTGGAGTCTTTGTCGGGGTTTCTGTCGGTGTCTCGGTAGGAGTCTCCGTTGGCGTATAGGTTGGGGTCGCTGTTGGGGTCTCCGTCGGAGTGGTTG
>Ga0214921_10010142_pt1 | contig 11723 bp, 9 predicted proteins | sample LL1505_MetaG_FD_177992 | JGI IMG/M metagenome (GOLD analysis project Ga0214921, IMG submission 177992) | Freshwater microbial communities from Lake Lanier, Atlanta, Georgia, United States - LL-1505 | ecosystem: Environmental > Aquatic > Freshwater > Lake | place: USA: Georgia | collected 2015-05-28
GTGACGCGACGTTTGAGGACTGGCCGCTGGCGGAGGCTGCCACCGTGGAGAGCCTGCAACAATGGGCCAAACCCGGTCGGCGCATGGTCATGTTGGCAGCCCGGTTTGACCGGGTGCAGCGTGACCAGCCCCGATTCGTCGCCTGGCGCAAAGCCAATAGCCACCTCATCGACTGCAGACTCTGCTCGGCCGATGCGGCCGACGGACCGCCCAGCGCCCTGTGGTCGCCGAAGTGGTTTTTGCAGCGCACCGACCTGGAGGCCTGTGCCGGCGTGTACGGTGTGGACCGCCGACGCTGGATGGCGGTGCGGGAAGCGATTGGAATCAGCTTGCGCGCCAGCAGGCCCGGCTTCCCGGTTACCACCCTGGGTTTGTAAGGCGGGACGCCTGATTCTGCTGAAGCCGCGCCGAAAGATCGGTAATCTTTTGTAATATACTTTGAGGCTAAGCAAAATAGCTCGAGTCGTTTTGCTTGGTCATTGCGGTTTTGCCGCATCGACAATTTCCGGAAATTTTTCGTCAACTCAAAAGGTAATTTCATATGAACAAGACCCTCATTCTCGCGGCCGTGATCGCCGCCGCTGCTCTGGCTGCCTGTGGCAAGAAGGAAGAGCCGGCACCTGCTCCCGCTCCCGCACCGGCTGCAGCCCCCGCACCCGTCGCTGCTCCTGCTGCTTCGGACGCTGCTGCAACCGCTGCTGCCACCGCTGCTGCCGCTGCCGCTTCGGCACCTGCTGCTGCTGCCAGCAAGTAAGCTCTTCACAGAGCCGAAAAAGCCACCTTCGGGTGGCTTTTTTTTGGTTAATCGAGGCGGCGCCCGGCTCAGACCTCGATCCACTCAGTACCGTGCTCGGGGTGAGCCACCCGGATGGAGGCTGGCGCTCTGCCCAGCGCCTGTCCCAGTGCCTGCTGCGCCAAGTCGGGGCGATTGTTGCGCTCGCTCAAATGGGCGGCGACCACTTGCCGCAAACCGGAGTGATCCAGCCGACGAAGCAAATCAGCCGCCTGCTGGTTGGACAGATGGCCTTGCCGGCCTGCGATCCGCTGCTTCAGAAAATCCGGGTAGCTTGAGCCTGCCAGCAGCGCCGGATCGTGGTTGCACTCCAACAACAGGGCGTGGCAAAGGCCGAGTTGTTCCTGCACGTGAGGGCTGGCGTGGCCCAGGTCGGTCAGGATGCCCAGGCGTGACTGGCCGTCTGAACAAACCAGTTGCAGCGGCTCCCGTGCATCATGGGGCACAGTGAATGGTGTCAGTTGCAGGTGACGTACTTGCATGGAAACGCCGTCCTGAGCGCGGCAAAACACAGCCTCAAAGCCGCTTGATCCCAGTGCTTCATGGGTGCCGTGGCTCATCCACACGGGTGTCCGATGACGACGTGAAAAAGCCTGCGCGCAGCCAATATGGTCGCCGTGCTCATGGGTGATGAACAAAATATCGATGTCCTCCCCACGCAAGCCGGCCGAGGCCAGTCGTTGGTCCAAGTGGCGCAGCTGAAGCCCGCAGTCCACGAGGGCCCGCGCCACGCCGGCCGGGCCATTGGCTTCGACCACTGTTGCATTGCCTGTGCTGCCGCTGCCCAGATTTCTGAAGCGCAGCATGCCAGACGACCTATTGCAGGTCGTCGGCGAGGACTTTCAGAATGCGTTGCGCGTTGGTCGAGTTGTCAGCCACCCCGTCTGAGTTCTGCACCGAGACGACCGTGCTGCTGCCTTGGCTCACAACGGCGATACGCAGTTTCAGCGGCGCTGATGTGGTTTTGGCCGGGCCGAACAACTTGCTGAAAAAGCCGGGCTCGCCTTTATCGGCCGACGGCTCGACATAGCGAACGAAGTAAATGCCCTTGCTCCGGTCGCGGTCCTCGACGGTGAAGTTCGTCCGGTCCAGTGACAGCCCCACGCGGCGCCAAGCCCGGTCGAAGTCTGCGTCGACCTCCAGCACGGACTGACCGTTCACTGTGGCGACCCTCGCGCTTTTCGGCACGCTCGCGACTGCGAGCGCCGTCTTGGCCTGCTCTGGCGTGGCACCCAGCCGGATCATCAGACGACGCAAAAACTCGGCTTCAAGCTCCGGGTCGGCGGCGCGCGCTTGCCAGATTGTGCTTTGCTTGTCGTTATCGCTGTAGGTCTCGACCATGCCACGGTGGCTGATGAAGATGTCGGTGCCGCCGCTGGCACTGCGCTCCAACCGGGTTCTGAACTTGTCGCGTTCACCGCTTGAGTAGAGCGTGTCCAGCACCTTGCCGAGCGTACTGCGGATGAAATCCTGCGGAATCTTGGCACGGTTTTCGGCCCAGTCCGTCTCCATGATGCCCAGATTGGCTTGTTCCAGCGTCAGCCGGAAGCCGCTTTCTTTCCAGAAATCCGTCACCGGCAGCCACAGTACATCCGCCGGACGGGCCACGACCAGCCAGCGTTGATTGCCCGCGCGTTCGATCCGGACATCGCCCAAGGCCGCCGCCGCGGTTGGAACTGACACAGTGGGCTGGGACGCCGCCATGCCAGACGCTGAGACAGGACCACCCGGCACCGCGTAGCGTGAATCGCGCGCCAGTTGGGTCAGGTCGGGTGGCACCGCCAGGGAGGGGGCTTTGGCCGCACTCTTGTAGTCGATTTTGTCGGAGTCCAGGGTCGAGCAGGCGGCCATCCCGAGCAGCAGGCTCAGCAGGGGCAATCTGAAAATTGAGTTCACAAGCGCACTTTCGGTCAAAGGGTCAGGCCGGCCACGGGTCGGTCAAAGCAGGCCGCAGGCGCGCAGGGCCGCCTCTACCACGGCCTGATTGGGCACCGTCAGCGGCGTCATGGGGAGGCGCAAGGCCCCGCCACACAGGTTCATGCGGGCCATCGCCCATTTGACCGGGATGGGGTTGGCCTCGACAAACAGGTGCTTGTGCAGGGGCAGCAATTGAAGCTGCAGGGTCATGGCACGCTGCCGGTCGCCGGCGATGGCCGCCAGGCAGAGCGCATGCATCAGGCGAGGCGCCACGTTGGCCGTGACGCTGACATTGCCATGGCCACCGCACAGCATCAGGGCCACGGCGGTCGGGTCGTCACCTGAGTAAATCGAGAATCCTGCCGGCGCTTCGCGAATCAGCCACTGGGCCCGGTCAATGTTGCCAGTGGCCTCCTTGATGCCGACGATGCCGGGCACCTGAGCCAGGCGCAGCACGGTGTCATGGGCCATGTCGGCCACTGAGCGACCGGGCACGTTGTACAGCACCATGGGCAGGTCAACCGCCTCGGCAATGGCCTTGAAGTGCAGGTACTGGCCTTCTTGGGTCGGTTTGTTGTAGTAGGGCACCACCTGCAACTGGCAATCGGCGCCAACCTTCTTTGCGAAGCGGGTCAGTTCGATGGCTTCGGCGGTCGAGTTGGCGCCACAGCCGGCCATGATCGGCACACGCCCGGCCGCTTGCGCCACTGAGACCCGAATGATTTCGCAATGCTCGTCCACCGTGACCGTGGGCGACTCGCCGGTGGTGCCCACCACGCCGATGCAGTCCGTGCCTTCCGCAATGTGCCAGTCAATCAGCCGACGAAGGGCGGGGTAATCCACGCTGCCATCGTCGTGCATGGGGGTGGCCAGCGCCACGATGCTGCCACGGATGGGGCTGAAGGTTGAGCTCATGGGTGTCTTGAGAAAGAATGAGACCGGATTCTACCTAGTGCGGACCCGCCAACGGGTAAGGCCTGGCCCCTGCCACCGGCGAACCAGCGGGTCGTACCGCACACAGGCGCTGAACGAAGCGTGCGGGCTCTGGCAAAAAGCCGGCCTCGTAAGCGATCACCTGCCAGCCGGCAAAAATGGCCAGCAGTTCGCCCGGCTGCAGCAAGAAGTCCGGGTTGCTGGGCCGGCCCACGGTTTCGTTGCCCACGGCAAAGGTTTCGTAGATCAGCAGCGCGCCGGGCGCCACGCTGGCGGCCAGGGTTGGCATCAGTGGGCGCCACAGGTAATTGGTGACCAGCACGGCATCAAACTGCCGCGGCTGCCCGGCGTTCAGGAGTGGCCAGGGGCCGTTTTCGATGTCGGCCAGCACGGTGTCGGCTATTCCATTCAGGCCGGCCAGGGCCGCCGCTGAGCGATCAATGCCGGTGACAGCATGGCCCCGTGCGGCCAAGCAGCGCACATGCCGGCCCTGACCGCAGGCCACATCCAGCACAGAGCCGTCTGGCGGCATCAGCGGGGCCCAGCGCAGCACCCAGTCGGATGGCGCCAAGCTGCGATGCGCTACATTTTCCATAGCATTACCTTCAATGACGACGGGGGTTGAGAGCCGAAATCATCAAAAACAGGCCCACAACTGGCTGGCCAGTGTCAGCAGGAAGGCGGGCCGGGTGTAGAGCGAAAACACGGCCAGCAGAACGGCCAGCGCCAGCCCCGCGCCGATCCAGCCCGGCCACTGCTTCATACCCCCGCAGCCCGCATCGGCGCGCTCTGGCGGGTGATGGCAGCCTCTTTGATCGGCAGATTGACTAGGGCGGCAAAGACGCCGAGCGCGATGGCGATGTACCAGACCACGTCATAGCTGCCGGTCTTGTCGTAGAGGTAGCCGCCCAGCCAGACTCCCATGAAGGAGCCGATCTGATGGCTGAAAAACACAAAGCCACTGAGCATGGACAGGTGGGATACGCCAAAAATCTGCGCCACCGTCGCGTTGGTGGGCGGCACCGTCGACAGCCAGAGCACACCCATCACCGAGGCAAACACATAGACACTGGCCGGCGACAGCGGCACCAGCAAAAAGACCGCAATGGCAGCGGCCCGCGCCAGGTAGATGAACGCCAGGATATTTTTCTTGGGCAGGCGTTGGCCCAGCATGCCGGCGCCATAGGTGCCGACGATGTTGAACAGCCCGATCAGGGCCAGCGCATAGCTCGCGACCTGCGGTGACAGCCCATGGTCTTTCAGGTAGCTCGGCATGTGCACCCCGATGAACACCACCTGGAAGCCGCACACAAAGTAGCCGGCCATCAGCAACTGGAAGCTGCGGTAGCGGAAAGCCTCTTGCACCGCTTGCCAGATGCTTTGCTCGCGCCGCGCCGGCACCGCATTCCTCGCAAAGCCTGGCTCGCGCAGCCAGAGTGAGAGCGGCACCACCAGCAGGACGGCCAGGCCCAGGGCCGAGAGCGCCTGCTGCCAGCCCAGGTGCTCGATCAGCAGACTCTCCACCGGCACCATCAGGAACTGGCCAAACGAGCCGGCGGCGGCCGCGATGCCCATGGCGCCGGAGCGTCGCTCAGCCGGGACGTTGCGGCCGATCACGCCATAGATCACCGCATAGGTGGTGCCGGCCTGTGCCATGCCGATCAGTACGCCGGCCGACACGGTGAACAGCACGGGCGTGCCGGCATGGGCCATGCCCATCAGGCCCAGCGCGTACAACAGGGCACCGAGCACGATCACACGGAACGCGCCAAAACGGTCTGACACCATGCCGGCAAAGATGCCGAACACACCCCACGCCAGGTTTTGAATGGCGATGGCAAAGGCAAAAGTTTCACGGCTCCAGCCTTGGCTTTGTGTGATGGGCTGCAGCCACAGGCCAAAGCCGTGCCGGATGCCCATGGACAGTGTCAAGATGCAGGCGCCACACAGCAGAACCTGGTTGGTGGAGAGCGTTTTGGTGGAACTGGTCATGCCCCGACTGTAGCTAATCTCCTGCTCTGCCGAACTGCCGGTTTGTCGCATGGGTGCTGCAGGGCTGTGAATGCATACAGCTTTGCGGTCGATCCGCACTACAATCTGCCGCTATGGCCGTCAAACCCAGCGTCGAATATTCCGAATCGTCGATCCGCGTGCTCAAGGGGCTGGAGCCGGTCAAGCAGCGCCCGGGCATGTACACCCGCACCGACAACCCGCTGCATGTCATTCAGGAGGTGCTGGACAACGCCGCCGACGAGGCCCTGGCCGGGCATGGCAAAAAAATCCGCGTTGTGCTGTATGCCGACGGCTCGGTCGGTATCGAAGATGATGGGCGCGGGATTCCATTTGGCCTGCACGCCGAAGAAAACGCGCCGGTGATTGAACTGGTTTTTACCCGTCTGCACGCCGGTGGCAAGTTCGACAAGGGGCAGGGCGGCGCTTACAGCTTTTCCGGCGGCCTGCACGGTGTTGGCGTCAGCGTGACCAACGCCCTGGCCAAACGGCTGGAAGTCACCACCTACCGTGAAGGCCAGGTGGCGCAGCTGGCCTTCTCGGGTGGTGATGTGGTCGAGCCGCTGCAAACCCGCAAAGCGGGCGAGGGCGACCGCAAGTCCGGCACCACGGTGCGGGTCTGGCCCGACGCCCGTTACTTTGAAAGCCCCCAACTGCCGATGGCCGAACTGGTGCACCTGCTGCGCAGCAAGGCGGTGCTGATGCCGGGTGTGACTGTGACGCTGGTCAACGAGAAGGCCAAAGAGACGCAAAGCTGGGTCTACAAGGGCGGCCTGCGCGATTACCTGATGCAGACGCTGCACGGCGAGCCGGTGATTCCGCTGTTTGAGGGCGAGGGCTTTGCCGATGCGCAGCACGACAGCTTTGCCGACGGCGAAGGTGCCGCTTGGTGTGTCGCCTTCACCGAAGACGGCCAGCCGGTGCGCGAGAGCTATGTCAACCTGATTCCCACCAGCGCCGGCGGCACCCACGAGAGCGGCCTGCGCGACGGCCTGTTCCAGGCGGTCAAGAGTTTCATCGAGCTGCACGCCCTGGCGCCCAAGGGCGTCAAGCTGCTGCCCGAAGACGTGTTTGCCCGCGCCAGCTATGTGCTATCGGCCAAGGTGCTCGACCCGCAGTTCCAAGGCCAGATCAAGGAGCGGCTGAACTCGCGCGACGCGGTGCGCCTGGTCTCAGGTTTTGTCCGTCCGGCTTTGGAGTTGTGGCTCAACCAGCATGTGGATTACGGCAAAAAGCTGGCCGAACTGGCGATCAAGGCGGCGCAGAGCCGGCAGAAGGCCGGCCAAAAGGTGGAAAAACGCAAAGGCTCGGGCGTGGCGGTATTGCCTGGCAAACTGACCGACTGCGAGAGCCGCGACCTGGCGCACAACGAAGTGTTTCTGGTGGAGGGCGACTCGGCCGGCGGCAGCGCCAAGATGGGCCGCGACAAGGAAAGCCAGGCCATTCTGCCGCTGCGTGGCAAGGTGCTCAACACCTGGGAGGTGGAGCGCGACCGCCTGTTTGCCAATACCGAAATCCACGACATTGCAGTGGCTATTGGCGTTGACCCGCATGGTCCGCTGGACACCCCAGACCTCAGCGGCCTGCGTTACGGCAAGGTCTGCATCCTGTCGGATGCCGATGTGGACGGCTCGCACATTCAGGTGCTGCTGCTGACGCTGTTTTTTCGGCATTTCCCCAAGCTGATCGAGACCGGCCATGTGTTTGTAGCGCGGCCGCCGCTGTTCCGGGTGGATGCGCCGGCACGCGGCAAGAAGCCGGCGTCCAAGGCCTATGCGCTGGACGAGGCGGAGCTCACCGCCATTCTGGACAAACTGCGCAAGGAAGGCGTGCGCGAGAGCGCCTGGAGCATCAGCCGCTTCAAGGGCCTGGGCGAGATGAACGCTGAGCAATTGTGGGAGACCACGCTCAACCCCGACACCCGCCGCCTGCTGCCGGTGCAACTTGGCGGCATGGACTTTGCCCAGACCGAGGGTCTGATCACCAAGCTCATGGGCAAGGGCGAGGCGGCATCTCGCCGGGAGCTCATGGAGCTGCACGGCGACTCGGTCGAGATCGACGTTTGATGCAGGCCCGGGCACCAGACCACAAGATCATCTCAGGTCAAAAAGGCCTGAAACCCTTGTGCTTAATGGTTATATTGCTACTTTTTTTGCAGCAAGCTGCGCGCGCTGACATCTGGGCTTTTGTGGATGATCGGGGCGTCGCCCACATCGCCTCAGAACAGATTGACCCGCGCTACCAGCTGTTTGCGCGTGGCCAGGAGATGCCCCTGTCGGTGGCCGTGGCCGCGCCCATGCCCGAGCGGGTGCTCCAGGCCCAGCCACTGCCGACCCAGACCGGCGGGCCTGGTGGGCCGAGCGGGCAGTTGCTGGGCGTGTCGGCCTTGTTCGAGCGCACCCCAGCCTACCGCCAGGTGCAGCATCAGGTGCGTGAGGCGGCGCTCTTGCACGAGATCGAGCACGAGCTGCTGCAGGCGCTGATCGCTACCGAGTCCGGTTTTGACGCCATGGCGGTCTCGCCCAAAGGCGCTGTCGGCCTGATGCAGGTGATGCCGGCCACGGCGGCCCGCTTTGGGGTGGCGGCCGACCGGGCCGCCAGCATCGAAAAAAAACTGGTTGACCCGCGCATCAACCTCAACACCGGCAGCCGCTACCTGCGCTACCTGTTCAACCTGTTCCCGGGCCAGCTCGAGCTGGCGCTGGCCGCCTACAACGCTGGCGAGGCGGCAGTGCAACGCGCCGGCAATGCCATCCCCAACTTCCGCGAGACGCAAAATTACGTCAAGACCGTGATGCAGTTGTACCGCCTGCTCAAACCCCTGCCGCCTGTGGTGGCAACCCTGCCGCCACGGGACGAGCCGCCACGGCTCACGGCACCGCCAGCCCCCGAGATCCGCGGCGGTGCCCTGAACCGCGGCAACATGATGCCTTCGCTAGGCGCCCCCCTGCAGTTGCAGCTGCCCTTGCCCCCTGCGCTGTCCAAGACCCCTTGAACCCGATGAGTGACCAACTTAACCCGGATGTTCCGGCCCTCCCGCCGCCCGAAAACCCTGAGGCACCTGGCCTTGCCAGCTACGCGCAGCGTGCCTACCTGGAGTACGCGCTCAGTGTGGTCAAAGGCCGCGCCTTGCCCGATGTCTGCGACGGCCAGAAACCGGTGCAGCGCCGCATCCTTTACGCCATGTCGCGCATGGGCCTGGGCTTTGGCGGTGCCAATGGCAACACCGGCGCCAAGCCGGTCAAGAGCGCGCGCGTGGTGGGCGATGTGCTGGGCCGCTTTCACCCGCACGGTGACCAGGCGGCCTACGACGCGCTGGTGCGCATGGCGCAGGATTTCAGCCAGCGCTACCCGTTGATCGACGGCCAGGGCAACTTCGGCAGCCGCGATGGCGATGGCGCTGCCGCCATGCGCTACACCGAATCCCGGCTTGCCAAGATCACCAGCCTGCTGCTCGACGAAATCGACGAGGGCACGGTGGACTTTGTGCCCAATTACGACGGCTCCACGCTTGAGCCGCGCCAGCTGCCGGCCCGGCTGCCCTTTGCCCTGCTCAATGGCGCCAGCGGGATTGCTGTGGGCCTGGCCACCGAAATTCCCAGCCACAACCTGCGCGAGGTGGCTGACGCCTGCGTGGCGCTGATCAAGACGCCCAAGCTGACCGACGACGAACTGTTCGCCCTGGTGCCGGGGCCCGACTTTCCCGGCGGCGCCCAGATCATCAGCCCAGCCGCTGACATTGCCGAAGCCTACCGCAGCGGCCGAGGTTCTCTCAAGTGCCGGGCGCGCTGGAAGATCGAAGACCTGGCACGCGGCCAGTGGCAGCTGGTCATCACCGAGCTGCCACCCGGTGTTAGCACCCAGCGGGTGCTTGAAGAGATCGAGGAGCTGACCAATCCCAAGGTCAAGGCCGGCAAAAAAGCCTTGTCACAAGATCAGAACCAGCTCAAGGCCAGCGTGCTGGCGGTGCTGGATGTGGTGCGGGATGAGTCCAGCAAAGACGCCGCCGTGCGCCTGGTCTGCGAGCCCAAGACCAGCCGCATCAGCCAGCAGGAGCTGATCACCACGCTGCTGGCACACACCAGCCTGGAAACCTCCTCGCCCATCAACCTGACGATGGTGGGGTTGGACGGCCGACCGACGCAAAAATCATTGCGGCAGATGTTGCTGGAGTGGATCGAATTCCGCCAGACGACGGTGGAGCGGCGCTCGCGCTACCGACTCGACAAGGTGTTGGACCGCATCCACATCCTGGAGGGGCGGCAGCTCGTGCTGCTCAACATTGACGAGGTGATTGCCATCATCCGCCAGTCCGATGAGCCCAAAGCTGCCCTGATGGCACGCTTTGGTCTGTCGGAGCGGCAGGCTGAAGACATTCTGGACATCCGCCTGCGCCAATTGGCGCGGCTTGAAGCCATCAAGATTGAGCAGGAGTTAGCGGGTCTTCGTGACGAACGCCAGCGCCTGGAAGACATCCTGGCCAGCCCGGCGGCCCTGCGCCGCCTGATGGTCAAGGAGATTGAGGCCGATGCCAAAACCTTTGCCGACCCGCGCCGCACCCTGATCCAGGCCGAGAAAAAAGCCGTGCTCGAGGTCAAGGTGCTGGACGAGCCCGTGACGGTGGTGGTCAGCCAGAAGGGCTGGGTACGCGCCCGCACCGGCCACGGTCACGAGGCTGGCAGTTTCGCCTTCAAGGCGGGTGATGGCCTGTATGGCACGTTTGAGTGCCGCACGGTGGACACCCTGCTGGGCTTTGGCAGCAACGGCCGCGTCTACTCGGTGCCGGTGGCGGCGCTGCCGGGCGCGCGCGGTGACGGCCAGCCCATCACCAGCCTGATCGAGTTGGAGGCGGGGACCGAGCTGCTTTTCTATCACGCCGGTCCGGCCAGCGCCAGCCTGCTGCTGAGCAGCTCGGGCGGTTACGGCTTCATCGCCTCGGTCGAGCACATGGTGTCGCGCCTGAAGGCCGGCAAGGCCTTTGTGACCTGCAATGCGGGCGAGACACTGTGCCGGCCCTCGGTGGTGGTGTCCGAGGCGGGCCTGGTGCCGACGCCAGCCGCCAGCCATGTGGCCTGCGCCTCGGTTGGGGGGCGGGTGCTGACGTTTGAGATCATTGAGCTCAAACAGATGGCCAATGGTGGGCGGGGCCTGATGCTGATTGACCTGGAGCCCAAGGACAGCCTGGCGGGTGCGGCGGCCTACACCCGCAGCATCCGTATTGACGGCATCGGGCGCGGCGGCAAGCTGCGCGAGGAAACGCTCGAAATCCGCAGCCTCAACAATGCCCGTGCCCTGCGCGGTCGCAAGGGCCGCGCGGCTGATTTTGGCTTCAAGCCAACGGCAGTAACGCGCGTCGAGTGAGCGACTCGGCCGTCGGTCTTCAGCGACAGACATGGCCGAGACGCCGTTGACTTGCAGCGCCAGGCGCAGTCTCGCCGACAATCTGCCCATGCAAACCGCCATTCCTTCCCTGTTCATGCGAGGTGGCAGCTCGCGGGGCCCGTTTTTTCTGGCCTCCGACCTGCCGGCCGATATCCCCACCCGAGACCGCGTACTGCTGGCCGTGATGGGTTCACCCGACCGGCGCCAGATCGACGGGCTGGGCGGCGCCCACCCGCTGACCAGCAAGGTCGGCATCGTCAGCCCCAGCCGTACGCCGGGCGTGGCGCTGGACTTCTTGTTTGCCCAGCTGCAACCGGACAAGGACACGGTGGACACCAGCCCCAACTGCGGCAACATGTTGGCCGCGGTGGTGCCGTTTGCGCTGGAGCGCGGTTTGATTGAGGCCCAAGGCGACACCACCACCGTGCGGGTGCTCACGCTCAATACCGATATGCAATGTGATGTGACCGTGCAAACCCCGATGACGCCGCAAGGTCGGCGAGTGGCCTACGACGGCTACGCCCGCATCGACGGCGTGCCCGGCAGCTCGGCGCCGATCACCATCAATTTCCTCGATACCGCGGGCTCGGTCTGCGCGGGCCTGCTCCCCACCGGCCAGGTTCGCGACGTGGTGACCGTGACGGGGGAGGGCTTTGCGCCTTTCACGCTGCCGGTGACCTGCATCGAC
>Ga0214921_10010143_pt1 | contig 11722 bp, 4 predicted proteins | sample LL1505_MetaG_FD_177992 | JGI IMG/M metagenome (GOLD analysis project Ga0214921, IMG submission 177992) | Freshwater microbial communities from Lake Lanier, Atlanta, Georgia, United States - LL-1505 | ecosystem: Environmental > Aquatic > Freshwater > Lake | place: USA: Georgia | collected 2015-05-28
CAAAAGTTCCAGTTGCTGCTCCACCTGATACATCAACTGCTACTTGTAAATTTGAATTTTGTCCTTGATTAACAGTTACTGAAGTTGTTCCCGCTAAAGGTGTATTTGCTATTAAGGAGAAATAATTAGAAGTTGTATTAGCTGAATCGGCGGATGCATCAAAAACGGTGCCTGACCCGTTAGTAACTACAACAATTGCATTAGTTGCAAATACCTTAGATGGACCAGCAGAAGTTGCAAAACTAGCAGTCTTAACATAAGACGATGCAATTGTGCCGCCAATAAACGTTGTAGCGCCTGTTGCTATATAATTAAGAATATATGTTGCCCCAGTATAAGTAGTATCACCAACTGTTACACTACATGGCAACGATACATAATTAGAACCACCAAGAGTAAGGTTAGTGGTATCGATATACATATAGGCATTAGTTATATCTGAAGTTGGAGAAAGTATTAATCCACCACTAAAGGTAATAGTAGGCACCGTACCTGCAGCTCCAAATCCACCCGGTACCCCACTTCCTTTAAGAGTGATTGCACCAATACCACTCCAAGTTCCAGTAAAGTTTTGCAAATAAAGTGAGTGAATAGTGGTAGCACTGCTGCCAAATGTTATAGTACCACCACCATAAAATATAAAGTCTAAAGAGTTACTTCCTATTGAGCTGCCAAGACTTGTTCCGGCATTAATAGTCCTTGTTCCAGTTGATCCTGAATATGTAAAAGATATATTAATAGGAGAATAAACTTGGATAGTACTAGCAGATGAAGAATTTGTAAAAACCGTTGCTGCGTTACCTGTAATATCTATGCTATTGGTACCAGTAATACCAAAACTCTTTGCACTAGCAGTACGGATTTGCATCGCACTACATGAACAATAAGTTGCATTAAAATTTCCACCATCTACACTAAGAGTTCCTGTTGTTATAAACTCTCCAGCAAAAGTTCCAGTAAAAGTAGACTGTAAAGTGACAGCTCCTGTTAAAGATGTATATCCATAACCAACACTATAACCACCAGCATATAAAGCCGCAGTAGCACCTGCTCCACTTATTAAAATGGGACCTGTAAAGCTATTGGTATAACCAGTTGCAGGCGTATGCATACTGCCGAATATATAAAGATTAGATGAACCAGACAAAATATACGCATTTGTACAATCAAAATCAAAAAAAGAGGTTGAGATAGCAATATTAAGAGTATCATTTGATCCATACAACGCGCCTTGCTCAATAAATGATGGAGCAGTTAATTCGTCGTATCCAGATCCGCCTGTAGATATTGCTCGTGTTCCAAGAGATGCTGTGATTATGCCAGTGACTGGGTTATAACCAGGAAGAGTCTGGAAAGTAACTCGGCTGCCTGTAAAAACTGGAACACCAGTCAAATTTAAAATAGTTTTTGTTGTTGATGCATTTGCCCTACCGGCAAGATAGAATGCATTCGCATTAGCTGCATTAACATTAATAGTTATAGGAAATGTAATTAAAAAAGCATTTACGATCAAACCTGTGCCAGCAACGTTCCCATAATATGGATCGCTATATGATCCACCAAATGTTAACGTTCCAGTACCAGTTACTCCGGATGTTGTAAACGTATCAAAATAATTTTCTCCATAGAAACTTACATTACACCCTGAATTTAAAGTAATATTTAATCCAGATGCACGCAGGTAAACAATATCAGTGGTTCCAGTAGTACTGGGTACAAGAGCACCGGTCCCAGTAAAAGCAGGATTGCCTACTGCTCTTACTGACCCATTAGGAGCAAGAGTAATACTATTTGTTCCTGTAGCAATAGTTCCAGAAAAATTTTCAAAATATATGCTTTGTGGACTAGTAAAAGTAGCGCTAACAGTGACAGTACCGGAGCCTGAAGCACTATCAAATATTGCACGATCAGCAGCACCTGGCACAGATGCACCACCAGTGCCGCCCGAAGTAGTTGCCCACTTAGTTCCTACGGTTGTATTCCAAGTATTTGTTCCACCAACCCAATATCTATCAGCCATTTATTACTCCTGATCTACGATATTAATTGCTTTTAATTGTTCTATCGTACTGGCCACATTAATTGATTCATGTACTGTTTTTTCCCACATAAATTGGGTTTGTATATGATTTTTTCTCGCAGAAACTATACTCTCAAGATCTGATTTTATAACGTTAATAAATCCAGTATTAAATTTCCAAGCAGTATATCCCTCACCAATAGTATCAATAATATCTAGAAATTGTTGGCGGTCTTCTCTAGCAGTGGAGATAAAAACATCTTGTCCTCTTACGTTCATAGTAAAGCCAGAAACTTCACAACGATATCTCTCTGCAGCTAATTGCTGTTTTAATGTGTCTTTAATAAGGTTAAGCGGTCTGTCTCTTGTGGTATATACTTCATGCGCGCAATCTTCTTCATATGTAAATGATGGTCCTACCAATTCTTGCCATATAGGATTATAATCATCTGCATTTGAGGAAACAATTGGAAATAATTCATATCCATTATCTAATATAATATGTCCAATCTCAACTGGTGGGACTTGACCACGAAGCCCAAGATCTTCTAATTCTGATTGAATAAATCTTTGCTTCCATTCAATTGGACCTAGAATTAATTCAGTTTTATTTTTTACTAAAATGTACTTTGCCATCTTTTTTCCTATTAGATATCCGAGAATGGGATTGCGCCACAAGTAGTAACTACTCCAGCATTAATCATTTTCCAATTGGTTAGAGTTCCAACTTGTACTGGAGATGAATAGCTAATAATATTTCCTTGAGCAGTCGCACCACCTGCTCCAGCACCCCACATCCACATTGTTCCATCTGTTCTGATCGCTGATGATACTCCATCTCCAGCTGAAACATACTTCCAAAGATTTAATGCGCCTACTTGAATAGGTGAAGAATAGTTAACAATACCAGCATTTCCAAGTTGTCCTACGTCATTTCTTCCCCATGTCCACATTGTCCCATCATCTAATATAGCTAAACAATGATCTGTTCCATAATCAATATATTTCCAATTAGTCAGTGCACCAACTTGAACTGGTGATGAATAGTATTGTACATTTCCAACTCCAAGTTGACCATAGATATTTGATCCCCATGTCCAAAGTGTTCCATCTGTTTTAATACAGCCACTTACCTGTGAACCAGCAGATACATTTTTCCAATTAGTTAAAGCTCCTACTTGTACTGGAGATGAATAGTGAATACCACCAGCTGCAGCTGTTCCTAAAGCTCCAAGAGTTCCAGCTCCCCATGACCATAATGTACCATCAAATTTAGTAGCAAGAACGTGTCCTGTAGTTAAACCAGTTTCTCCACCTGTAGCGATATCACTCCAAGTAGTTAATGTTCCAACCTGAGTTGCAGTAGAGGAAGTTGCAACACCACCATTACCAAGATAACCAAGTGTATTTAATCCCCAACTATATAATGCACCGCCTTCAGTTATTCCTATTGAATGATTTAATCCTGCTGAGATTTTCTTCCAGTTAGTTAAAGCGCCTACTTGAACTGGTGATGAGTAGTCTACAGTAGTTACAACACCTCTACCACTTTGACCACTTGAATTTAATCCCCAGGACCAGAGAGTTCCATCTGTTCTAATGGCATGACAATGATTTCCACCAACATAAACAGATTTCCAACTATTAAATGTTCCAATTACAACAGGTGATGAATATGATGCAACACCTGCATTTCCAATTGCTCCATTAGTTCCTGTTCCCCACATCCATAATCGATTACCAACAAATTGGTCTATAAGCCAATCGTCAGTAATAAATGACTCATCTAGATCTAGAGAACCTGCAACATCATCTGGTTTTAAGTAATTACTTGGCATAAATTATTTGTTAATTAAAGCTTTCAAGTTATTTATTTGATCTTGTTGATCCTTAATTGCTTCAATTAAAACACCAATTATACTATCGTATGAAACTTTTTTCCAACCATATTCATCTGTGGTTACAATATCGGGTAGAACCTTCTCAACTTCTTGAGCAATAACGCCATAATCCTTAGAGTTATTATTCTTTCTATTGAATGATACACCACGAAGATTAGATACTATCTCTGTAGCATTTTCAATCGTCTTAATATTATCTTTTGTGCGTTCATCAGAACTTGATGAGAATACAACCGCTGTCAATGTTCCTGATGCAGGATTAAATGTCAAGTCAGTTGATGCTACAAATAATGATGTTATATTTCCTGATGTAGCACTTGTATGAGTAATATAACGAGTAGCTGAAGTTGTATTATCATCAGTAATAGTAGCATATGGAGATGACCAATATGGAGAACCCGTTGAACCATTTGATGTCAACATTTGACCAGAAGATCCAGCGCCACCATTAGAGAATAATGTTGCTCCTGCAGCTACTGTTAGTCGCGTAGTATTTGAAGTAAGTCCACCAATTACACCAGATCCAGTTGATACCGATGTAGAGTTAATAGTTGAGTTGGTAGTAGCATCACCAACATTAATTCTAGTTGTACTTAAGTTTACATTAGCACCTACATTTATAGATGTTGTAGCATTAGCAGTCGGCGTATTAACGTTACCATTTAGTGTGCTTAAACCAGTTACTGTTATTGTATTCGAGAATGTAGCAGTATTAGTAACAGATATTGTATTAGAAAACGTTGCTGCCCCTGTGACTCCTAATGTATTAGATAATGTTGCTGCTCCTGTTACTGCAATCGTATTAGAGAATGTACCAGCTAAAGCTACTCCTAATGTACTTAATGCATTAGCCGCACCACTAATTCCTAATGTACTCAATGCATTTGCAGCACCGCCAATTCCTAATGTACTTAATGCATTTGCAGCACCGCCAATTCCTAATGTACTTAATGCATTTGCTGCGCCTGTAACAGATATTGTATTCGAGAGTGTTGCAGCTCCAGTTACTGTTATTGTATTCGAGAATGTAGCTGTATTTGTAACAGATATTGTATTAGAGAATGTAGCTGCACCAGTAACACCCAATGTGTTTGATAATGTGGCTGCACCTGTTACAGTTATTGTCCCATTCGTTGTTACTGCAGTAGATGTGATAACTGTATTAACTGTTGTGTTACCTATTCTAATTGCAGTAGAAGTAATAGCTGCATTAACTGTACTATTACCAACGTTAATCTGTGTCGTGCTTAGGTTGACGTTTGCACCAACATTTATAGTAGTACTTACATTAGCAGTTGTTACCAACGCATTATTAGTAGATATCGACGTTGAATTAATGACACTGTTAGTGGTTGTATTACTAGCAACTGTTAATGTTGACGATGTAATTACACTATTGATGGTAGTATTACCTACATTAATTTGTGTAGTAGACAAGTTTACGTTAGCACCAACGTTCATGCCAGAAGAAGCATTTGCTGTTATTACCAATGCGTTATTAGTAGATATCGATGTAGAATTGATTACGCTGTTGGTGGTAGTATTACTTGCAAGTGTTAATGTTGACGAAGTACGTACACTATTAATAGTAGAATTACCAACAGTTATTTGTGTAGTAGATAAGTTAACATTGGCACCGATGTTCATACCAGAAGAAGCATTGGCAGTTATAATAAGTGCATTATTGGTTGATATCGATGTTGAATTAATTACGCTATTAGTTGTCGTATTACTAGCAATTGTTAATGTTGACGAAGTACGCACGCTGTTAATAGTTGCATTACCAACAGTTATTTGTATAGTAGATAGGTTAACATTGGCACCAACATTAATTCCGGAAGAAGCATTTGCTGTCGTTACTAACGCATTATTGGTCGATATTGACGTTGAATTGATTACGCTATTAGTGGTAGTATTACTTGAAACAGTTATAGTTGTATTAGCAATTACAGAGTTAACTGTTGCATCACCAACTTTAATTTGCACTGTACTTAAGTTAACATTGGCACCGATGTTCATACCAGAAGAAGCATTGGCTGTAGTTACCAACGCATTATTGGTCGATACTGATGTTGAGTTAATGATACTATTAGTGGTAGTATTACTTGAAACAGTTATAGTTGTATTAGCAATTACAGAGTTAACTGTTGCATCACCAACTTTAATTTGCGTCGTATTTAAATTGACGTTAGCGCCAACATTAATTGTACTACTTACGTTAGCAGTTGTTACTAACGCATTATTAGTAGATATCGACGTTGAATTAATGACACTATTAGTGGTTGTATTACTAGCAACTGTTATAGCTGTATTAGAAATTACACTATTAACTGTAGCATCACCAACTTTAATTTGTGTAGTACTTAAGTTTACATTAGCACCTACGTTTAATTGCGTAGCTACGTTAGCAGTTGTTACCAATGCGTTATTAGTAGATATCGATGTAGAATTAATTATGCTATTAGTTGTTGTATTACTTGAAACAGTTATAGTTGTATTAGCAATTACAGAGTTAACTGTTGCATCACCAACTTTAATTTGCACTGTACTTAAGTTAACATTGGCACCGACATTTAAGGTAGTAGCTACATTGGCAGTACTTGTAATATTTGTATTTGTGACTGTAATTAACGTTGGAGTTATTGTAGCATTTGTTGCATTATTTCCGATAGTTATCGTTGTGCTATTTGCTAATAAACCAATATTTGTTGCGTTAATAACACCAGACAAATAAGTGGCTACGTTGATAGAACTAGTATTAATCTGAACATTAATGCTGTTATTACCAAACGCAATTACTGTCGTATTTGCTGTTATACCAGTTGAAGTAGCGTTGATTGTACCAATCGCAGCCAAACTAGTATGATAAACACCAGTCGTATTAGCAATGAAATTAGTGCCAACTGTTAATAGAGCAGAATTTACGCTTGTAGTGACATTAGCATAACCTGTACCAACAATTGCAGTACTATTAGCAATAAAGCTACTACCTACAGTGTAGCTGGCAGCATTCATCGTACCAGTATGATATACCCCTGAAGTATTTGTAGTAGATTGAGTTCCTAATACAATTGTTGATGGTGTAATAGTAACATTGACTGATGTGTTTCCAACCGTAATTGTACTAGCATTTGCTAAGAATCCGTTACTGCTTGCGTTAATAACACCGGACAAGTAAGTGGCCACATTAATAGAACTTGTATTAATCTGAACATTGACTGTATTATTACCAAATGCTATAGCAGAAGCATTTACTAAAAATCCATTTGAAGTAGAATTAATAGTGCTAACAGTTATTTGGGTAGTACTTAAGTTGACATTGGCTCCGACATTTAAGGTGCTGCTTACGTTAGCAGTCCCAGTAACATTGACACTAGCTAATAAACTTGTAAGACCTCCTACACCTAAAGTGCTTAATGCATTTGCAGCTCCAGTTACTGATAACGTATTCGAGAATGTCGCTGCACCTGTTACTGCTATTGTATTAGAGAATGTTGCAGCTCCAGTAACACCTAATGTGTTTGAAAGCGTGGCTGCACCTGTTACTCCTAACGTGCTAGAGAATGTTGCTGCACCTGTTACAGCTATTGTATTAGAGAACGTAGCATTACCAGTTACTGTTATTGTATTAGAGAACCCAGCTGCGCCTGTATGTGTAGTAATAGTATCAAATATTACATTAGAACCAAATTTCCAACGATCGTTTGTTTCATCCCATAAGAATGAAACGTTTGCAGCAGCACCTCTATTAATAGTAAAACCAGCATCTTCCGTAGGAGTAACAGCGCCACCTAAATCAGCGTTTAATACAATAACTGCATCACCAATATTTAAGTCAGTAGTGTTAATATATGTTGTTGTACCAGATACTGTCAAATTACCTGTAAGAGTAAGATCTCTAGCGGTAATACCTATAGCATCTACGTTTGTAGTTGCATTTATATTGTTTGCCCATACTGCTCCCCAGCGTTGACCTGTATTACCAAGAGTGACTGTATTACCTGCAACTGGAATTATGTTCGTATTAACAGAACCAGTAACTGCAATATTATCTGCAGCAGCATCACCAAGGATAACTGGTCCATTTAGTGTGGCTGTACCACCAACAGTAACGTTTGCTAAAGATGTAGTTGTAGTTACATTAACGTTACCAAACCACGCAGTTCCCCATCTTTGTGTTGTATTACCAAGTGCAACGGTATTACCAGTTACCGGGATAATGTCTGTATTTACAGAACCAGTGAAAGAGATATTATCACCAGAAGCATCACCGAGGATAACTGCGCCGTTTAGATTAGTTGTTCCAACAACAGCAAGTGAAGAAGCATTAACTAAACCAGATGTAGTTAATGTATTTGAAAATGTAGCTGTATTTGTAACAGATAATGTATTAGAGAATGTAGCTGCACCAGTTACTGCTATTGTATTCGAGAATGTAGCTGCACCTGTGACAACAGCAGTTGATGCTACTTCGATACCTTGTCTAACGACAAAGTTTTTATTGGTTGTAGGCATGATTCCCTTTCCTCATTAACCTATATTACTGAATTTTAGTTGAGCACGGTTCTTAATACAGTAACTGTACTTGTGTTTACTGAGTTTGCTGCTGTATCTGTATAAGTTAGTGCAAGATTTGCACCCGTCTTAATTAGATCAAATACGCCTAAAGGAACATTATTCACTTCACCATATTGGCTTACAAAAAGTACTGTAGCAGAATTTACTCCGATTAATTCGACTAAGTATCTTCCAGTTGTTGTCATATTTTCGGCATAAGCGATATATTTAACTGCCTTAACTCCGCTATTTGCAAACTGATCTACAGTTATAGTACTACTCGCACTAATCGTGGCAGTATTTGTAACCATCAACATATTTCCGGTTTTAAATAATGGAGCGGAAATATTTGCAGTTACTGTGACATCACCTGTCACGTTTGCTCCACCATTTACATTTAAAGCACCTGAATATGTTGCAGTATTAATTGCGACTTGGTTACTACTTGAAGTTACTTTAAACGCAGTTGTATTAATAGTCAGGTTGCCTGACAGATCTAAAGTATTACCACTTATTACCCAACGATTAGTCGTATTACCTAATACAATTGTATTTGAGTTTGGATTAAAAGTGTTATAAACAGTGCCGTTACGAATAAACATGTCGAATCTATTCGTAGTATTACCAATATTTAACCCGTCAACGTCTGCTCTTAAATCACCCGCAATACTAGTGTTGGTGTATATAAGATTTCCTGCAATCAGCATACTTCCTGTAACAGTCAAATTAGAAGTAAATCCACCTGTAGTATTACCTACGATCATTTCACCATTAACGATCAGTACAGCTGAATTAACACTTACATTAGCATTGAACAGCGAAATAGTATCAATCTGAGTGTTAGTTTCCCCAGTGACATATAAACTATTTTCGGTTTTAAATCTAGTATTAGCCATTTAATTTACTTTATTAAGTGTGCTACGATTTTTATCGCAGTGTTTGTTGTTCCACTAAGTTGAACTGCCGTAATTTCTACATTAGCATTATTAATAGCAGATAATATATTAACTATTCCATTATTTGTTGCTGGTGATACAACTGTACCATACGTAGTACTACGAGCAGTTGTGCCATCATGAGCAATAATCGCTTCAGTCATTTGTGTGTTTGATCCTTTTTTAGCTTGTACCATCAACTTTGCAGTTGAGTATGTTGCTTTAGGGAATGAAAGTACTACAGCATTTGAAGTTCCAATATCACCATTTGCAGTAACAGTAATTACATAGTCTGTATTAAATGTTGCAGCTCCAGTTACTGATAATGTGTTTGAAAGTGTAGTAGAACCAGTTACTGATAATGTTCCATTAGTCGTTACTGCAGTAGACGTTATGCTTGTATTAACTGTAGTATTACCAATATTAATTGCAGTGGAAGTAATAACTGCATTAACTGTAGTATTACCAACATTAATTCTAGTAGTACTTAAGTTAATATTAGCACCAACATTAATATCACTAGAAGCATTTGCTGTTGTTACCAATGCACTACCAGTTGATACCGATGTTGAGTTAACTACAGAGTTGGTAGTAGCATCACCAACATTAATTCTAGTGGTACTTAAGTTTATATTAGCACCAACATTCATACTAACAGTAGCATTTGCTGTGCCAGTAACATTGACACTAGCTAATAAACTTGTAAGACCACCTACACCTAATGTGCTTAATACATTAGCTGCTCCTGTTACTGCTAGCGTATTAGAGAATGTAACATTGCCGGTTACTGCTAGCGTATTAGAGAATGTAGCTGCACCAGTAACTCCAAGCGTATTAGAAAGTGTAGTTGCGCCAGTTACTGATAATGTACCATTAGTAGATACTGCAGTAGATGTGATAATTGTGTTAACTGTAGTATTGCCTATTCTAATTGCAGTAGAAGTAATGGCCGCATTAACTGTTGTATTGCCTACATTAATTTGCGTTGTACTTAAGTTTACATTAGCACCAACATTTAAAGTACTACTTACATTAGCTGTTATAACTAGTGCATTATTGGTCGATACTGATGTAGAATTGATTACACTATTAGTCGTCGTGTTACTAGCAACTGTTAATGTTGATGAAGCAATTACACTATTAACTGTTGTATTGCCTACATTAATTTGCGTAGTGCTTAAGTTAATATTAGCACCTACATTCATACCACTAGAAGCATTTGCTGTTATAACTAGTGCATTATTAGTAGATACAGATGTTGAGTTAATTACACTGTTAGTTGTTGTGTTACTAGCAACTGTTAATGTAGTTGAATTAACGACATTATTAACTGTACTATTACCAACATTAATCTGTGTCGTGCTTAAGTTAATGTTAGCTCCAATATTCATACTACTGGAAGCATTTGCTGTTATAACTAGTGCATTATTAGTCGATATCGACGTTGAATTAATTACACTGTTAGTTGTCGTATTACTAGCAACTGTTAATGTTGATGAAGTAATTACAGAGTTGATTGTTGTATTACCTACATTAATCTGGGTAGTACTTAAGTTAACGTTAGCTCCTACATTCATGCCAGAAGAAGCATTGGCAGTTATAACTAAAGCATTATTAGTAGATACAGATGTAGAATTGATTACGCTATTAGTCGTTGTGTTACTTGCTAATATTAATGTCGACGATGTGCTTACACTGTTAATGGTTGCATTACCAATGTTTATCTGAGTCGTGCTTAAGTTGACATTTGCTCCTACATTCATACCACTAGAAGCATTAGCAGTTATTACCAATGCATTATTTGTTGATATTGATGTAGAATTAATAATGCTATTGGTGGTAGTATTACTAGCAACTGTTAATGTTGTTGAATTAATGACATTATTGACTGTAGTATTGCCAATGTTTATTTGGGTAGTGCTTAAGTTAATGTTTGCACCAATATTCATGCCAGAAGAAGCATTAGCAGTTATTACCAATGCGTTATTTGTTGATATTGATGTAGAATTAATTGCGCTATTAGTCGTTGTGTTACTTGAAATAGTCAATGTTGACGAAGTACTTACACTATTAATAGTCGTGTTACCTATAATAATTTGGGTAGTGCTTAAGTTAACATTGGCACCGATGTTCATACCAGAAGAAGCATTAGCCGTTATTACCAATGCATTATTAGTCGATATTGACGTCGAATTAATTACGCTATTAGTGGTAGTATTGCTTGCTAGTATTAGTGTTGATGAACTAATTGCAGAATTAACTGTAGAATTGCCTGTAGTAATTGCAGTAGATGTGATAACTGCATTAAC